>VOFJ01000351.1_pt1 | contig 56000 bp, 59 predicted proteins | sample 5384081 | NCBI WGS metagenome assembly VOFJ01 (sample SAMN12384729, study PRJNA508395) | human gut metagenome | isolation source: healthy gut I | host: Homo sapiens | reverse complement strand
GCGGCAACATCGTGCTTACGCGCCGTGCCCATGAAGCCCATCAGCTGGGCACGTTCACCAAATACACCCACTACGTTCCCTTCTACCGCTACTGCGGCACGGAGAATACGAGCCTGATGGAAGGCACTTTCCTGGCCATGCGCAATACGCTGCACCTCGATCCGGACTACGCCGCCGGCAAGGGAGTCGATCCGCCCGAGTTCCTGCTGCGCGAAGGCTCCAGGGTGCGGCTCTTACCTTCCCTCGCGCGTCGTCGGCAACGGCGTGGAGGGCGACGGCGGTTACGAGGGGCAGTTCGACTTGAGCGCCAAGCGTCCGCTTATCGTCGAGATGGAGATCCGCGATACGGTGAAGAACCCGCTGGAGGCCGAAGGCTCGGTGGTGGACGCCTTCTGCGAGGCCAACGGCGGAACGGTGATTGTCACCAAGGACGGCGAGGACGATTCGGAGAAACGCCCGACCGATCCCGAGGACGCGAAACATCCTTACAACCGCCCGGAGCGGTGGGTGAGCGCCTGCGATACCGTGGCGCAGCTCTATGTCGACGTGCGCTACGATCCGGCCAAGGAGCTTGCCGGCGACAAGTTCACGTTCTCGTTCCCCGTCGGCAGCGAACGCAACGAGCCGTACAACGTCGGGTTCGAACCCTACAACGGTTCCGACCTGGAGAAGAAGATCGCCGAGGCGCTCGTGAAAGCGTTTCCACGGCGAGGGCGACGACGCTGAGCCCTACAAGGGCGTTGCGGACCTCGAAGCCGATTCGGTCGGCATGGAAGGTACGGCCAAAATCTGGTATATCGGCCGTTTCCTCGACGGGTTCATCTTCGATACGAACATCGACGAGGTGAAGAAGATCATCTACGGCGAGGTGCGCAGTCCGCCGGTTCGGCGCTTCCTTACGCCGTCGAGCGGAGGCATGATCCAAGCCTTCTACTACACGATCCCCAACCTCAAGTACGGCCAGTGGGCCGAGCTGATCACCACCTCGACCAATGCCTACGGCTCGTCGGGCAAGACCGGATCGACCAGCTCCTCCACGTCGGGCACGAGCGGTTATTCGTCGAGCTATTACGACTACCTGAACTACCTGAATTACGCCAACAGCTATTACGGCAGCGGCGGCTATTACGGCGGTTACTACAATAATTATTACGGCGGTTACGGCGGCTACTACGGCGGTTATTACGGCGACATGTACGGCAGCGACTACGACAGCTCCAGCACGGGAACTACGGTCACGACCATCAGCACCGAGATTCCCTCGTTCACGCCGCTTATTTTCCAGCTTTACATCGAGCCGAAGGAGTAATCCGGCGCCGGATACGAAAACTGAAACCGCACTTTCCCGACGGAAAGTGCGGTTTCTTTTTTATTATCTCCCCGTTTCGTTTTTATTGCACATTTTTAAGGCAGAAATTTTGCAGTTCAACAAAAATGTATTAACTTAGTGATGCAGAACTTCAACTTAAAATTCAACGGATATGATTATCACATTTAACGAGTTGCGCCGTATCAAGGACAGACTGCCCAGCGGCAGCTCGCAGCGCATTGCAGATGAGTTAGGAATCGATGTAGACACTGTCCGCAACTATTTCGGAGGGAAACACGAGGCGAAAGAATGCGTGGGTGTCCACTTCGAGCCGGGGCCGGACGGAGGCGTGGTTACGCTGGACGATACGACGATTCTCGACGTTGCGATGCGTATTCTGGGCGAGCAGAAATAAATATTGTATGCCGGCCTTCGGGCCGTGTCGTCGGGCCTGCGGTTGCGCAGGCCTGTTTTTTTGCCGCCGGACTCCGCTGTCCTGTCTGTCTTCGTCGCATCGCTCTTTGCCCTGTCTTTCTTTCCGTCTTCCGTCTTTCTTCCCGTCTTCCGTTTTTCTCTTGCCGGCCCGCATTTCCCTTTGCCCGCATTTCCCTTTGCCCGTGTTTCTCTCTGCCCGTGTCTCCCTCTGTCCGTTTCTCCCTCTGTCCGTGTTTCTCTCAGCCCGCATCTCGCCAGCTTTGTCGGGCCGTCCTCCTTCGTCTGTATTCCGTCTGGTTTTTCTTCTGTCATTTCTTGTTTTTCCGTTCATCGTCCATCGCTCGCCGCTTGTTGTCCGTCGCCCGTTGCGCCGTCCATCGTTCATCGCCCGCCGTTTGTTGTCCGTCGCCCGTTGCGCCGTCCATCGTCCAGCGCTTGCCGCTTGTTGTCCGTCGCCCGTTGTCCATCCCTTGCCGCCCGTTGTCTGTTGTCCGTCGTCCATTGTCCATCCTTTGCCGCCCGCTGTTTATCGCCCGTTGCGTCGCCTGTACCCCGTCGCCGCGCCGCGCCTCTTTCCGCTGCCCTTCGGTCCGGATCACGGCTTTTGTATCCGCGGAATCCCGGCCTGCGTGTCTGCGGGAGCTGCTTGCCGTGTCGTTCCGCAGCGGGTTCCGTCGGTCGGTCTTTCCGCAAAAATGCGTCCGCCCTCCGTACCTTGGTCGCCGCGCCGTTTCTGACAAAATAACACCTTGCATCCTGCTTTCCGGGGCGATATTCCCGGCCCGGCCTGCCATTCTGCTGACAATTTGGCAGAGATTGCCGTTTGGTACAACCTTTGTTCAAATTCAGGGCGTGACCGGCGCTCCGGACCCGCAGGGCGGAAGAACTCCGGCGGCACGGAAAGAAAACGGAAAAAATATAAACAATTAAACTCATATACGATTATGGCAAAGATTATTGGTATCGACTTAGGAACTACTAACTCCTGCGTGGCAGTGATGGAAGGCAGCGAGCCTGTAGTTATTCCCAACTCCGAAGGACACCGCACGACTCCGTCGGTAGTGGCTTTCACGGCGGACGGCGAGCGCAAGGTGGGCGACCCCGCCAAGCGTCAGGCTATCACCAACCCCAAACGCACGGTCTTCTCGATCAAGCGTTTCATGGGCGAGCGTTACGATCAGGTGGCCTCCGACATCGCACGCGCTCCGTATGAAATCGTCAAGGGCGACAACAATACGCCCCGCGTCGATATCGACGGACGTCAGTACACGCCGCAGGAGATTTCGGCGATCATCCTTCAGAAGATGAAGAAGACTGCCGAGGATTACCTCGGACAGGAGGTTTCGGAAGCCGTCATCACGGTTCCTGCCTACTTCTCCGACTCGCAGCGTCAGGCCACCAAGGAGGCGGGCGAAATCGCAGGTCTGAAGGTGCGCCGTATCATCAACGAGCCGACCGCTGCCGCACTGGCTTACGGTATGGACAAGAAGAACAGCGACATGAAGATCGCCGTGTACGACCTCGGCGGCGGTACGTTCGATATTTCGATCCTCGAACTTGGCGACGGCGTCTTCGAGGTGAAGTCCACCAACGGCGATACGCACCTCGGCGGCGACGACTTCGACCACGTGCTGATCGACTACATGGCCGAGGCGTTCAAGGCCGAGCACCAGATCGACCTGCGTCAGGACCCGATGGCCCTCCAGCGTCTGAAGGAGGCCGCCGAGAAGGCGAAGATCGAGCTTTCGTCCTCGACCACGACGGAGATCAACCTCCCGTACATCATGCCCGTAAACGGCATTCCGCAGCACCTCGTGATGTCGCTCACCCGTGCCAAGTTCGAGCAGCTCTGTGCGATCACCTGATCCGCAAGACCATCGAACCCTGCAAACTGGCGCTGCGCGACGCGGGGCTCGACGCCTCGCAGATCAACGAGGTGATCCTCGTGGGCGGTTCGACCCGTATTCCCGCGATCCAGAAGATCGTGGAGGAGTTCTTCGGCAGGACGCCCAACAAGAGCGTGAACCCCGACGAAGTGGTGGCCATCGGCGCCGCAATTCAGGGCGGTGTGCTCACGGGCGAGGTCAAGGACGTGCTGTTGCTCGACGTTACGCCGCTGTCGCTGGGTATCGAGACGCTGGGCGGCGTGATGACCAAGCTCATCGACGCCAACACCACCATCCCGACCCGCAAGTCGGAGGTCTTTTCGACGGCTGCCGACAACCAGCCTTCGGTCGAGATCAACGTTTGTCAGGGCGAACGTCCGCTGGCCCGCGACAACAAGTCGATCGGCCGCTTCCACTTGGACGGCATTCCCGCCGCGCCGCGCGGCGTTCCGCAGATCGAGGTTACGTTCGACATCGACGCCAACGGTATTCTGAACGTTTCGGCCAAGGACAAGGGCACGGGCAAGGAGCAGAAGATCCGCATCGAGGCCTCCTCGGGTCTTACCGAGCAGGAGATCCAGCGCATGCGCGACGAGGCCAAGGCCAACGAAGAGAAGGACAAGGCCGAGAAGGAGCGCATCGACAAGATCAACGCCGCCGACTCGAACATCTTCACCACCGAGAAGCAGCTCAAGGAGTACGGCGAGAAACTTCCCGCCGACAAGAAGGCAGCCATCGAGGGCGCTCTCGGCAAGCTGAAGGAGGCGCACAAGAACGCCGACGTGGCCGCCATCGACACGGCGATGGCCGAACTTAACGCCGCATGGCAGGCCGCTTCGCAGGACATCTACGCGCAGCAGCAGGCACAGCAGGGCGCACAGCCCGGGGCCGATGCCGGCCAGCAGTCGCAGTCGAACGCCGGCGGCCAGCAGGGCGGCGGCAGCGACGGGCAGCCCGAGGACGTGGAGTTCGAAGAGGTGAAATAAAACCTCCGGGGAGAACCCCCGCCGATCATAACGCGAAGAGCGCGGTTCCTTCGGGGACCGCGCTCTTATTTTGCCCGGAAGACAAATTTTGCTATCTTGCCGCCAAAATTCGATTCCGATGGCTTGGTTGTATCTGATTCTGGCGGGTCTTTTCGAGATGGGGTGGCCGCTGGGCTTCAAACTGGCGGACCTTTACCCGCGTTACCACTTCCTTTTCCTGGTCCTTGCGGTCGTGTCGATGGGCGTGAGCGGCTGGCTGCTCTACGTGGCCCAGAAGACGATCCCGATGGGCACGGCCTACATGATCTGGACCGGTATCGGGGGCATGGGAACCGTGATCCTCGGCATCGCCTTCTTCCACGACGCCGTGACCTTCTGGCGGATGTTTTTCCTGTCGCTGGTCTTCGTCGGCATCGTCGGTCTGAAGATGGCGCATTAAAGCTCCGTGCTGCCGCGCCCGGGGGCTTTCTCTGTGCTTTTTGCGGCCAAAAAGCACGGTCTTTTTCAACCCTTTTCCGCCCGCCACATGCCGTAGAGGATCAGCGCCGCCCCGGCCAGCGCCGCGAGGGTGATCCGTTCGCCGATGCAGAGCGCCGCCGCGACGATCGTCACCAGCGGGTTGAAATAGATGTAGTTGGTCGTCCTGACGGCTCCCAGGCGGTGCATCGCGGCGTTCCAGAGCACGTAGCAGAGCATCGAGGCCACGACGCCCAGAAAGAGCAGGTTGCCCCATACGACGGGCCGCGACAGCACCTCCCAGCTCACGTCGAAGGGCCGGAACGCAAAGACCGGGAGGATCGTCACGAGTCCGTAGAAAAAGACTTTCCGGGTGATGAAGATGGCGGGGTAGCGGCCTCCGATGCGTTTGATCGCCAGCGAGTAAACCATCCATAGCAGCGCCGCCGAGAGCGCCAGCAGGTCGCCTCGCGGCGAGAGACGGAGCACGAAGTGCCCGTTCAGCACCACGAGCACCATGCCCGCGAATGCCAGCGCCGAGCCTGCGATCTGCCGCCGCGACATCCGCTCGCTGCCGTACAGTAGGCTCAGCAGCACGGCGGTCCATACGGGTGCCGTGCAGACGATCAGCGAAACGTTCGAGGCCGGGGCGTACTCCAGGGCTACGTTCTCGGTGAGGAAATAGAGCGACCCTCCGCTCAGCCCGGCTGCCGCGAGCAGCAGTTCGTCGCGCAGCCCCGCGGCCCACATGCGCCCGCGTGCGAAGGGCAGGATGCAGACGTATGCCATTGCGAACCGAAGCAGGAAAATTTCCGCCGGAGTCAGCGAGTTGGCGATCAGGACCTTCGTCGAAACGAACGTCGCGCCCCATACGGTCACCGTGAACAGCGCCGCGAGGTGGTATTTGTATTCCGTGTATTTCAGCATGCGGTTCCAAAAATACGGATTTTTTACCGTTCGGTGCTGTTTTTTCTTTCGTCCGGGCCGAAAAAAGGGGGATTGCCTGTGTGGCCGGGGCCTCTTCCGGACGCCCCGATGCGGCGCGGAAGGGAGCCGTATGGCGTGAATTGACAGATAAATGGCATTTTCCTCCCTTCCGGGCCGCATTATTTAATTCTTTTTTTCTATCTTTGCGTGCTATTGTGCGTAATGACAATAATTACAACAAATAATAACAACTATTTTTCATTCAAATGCAAAGTAAAGGTTTCATTAAACTCATCGCGGTCCTGCTGGGCCTCGCATGCGTTTACCAGCTCTCGTTCACGTTCAAAACGCGTGGCGTAGAGAAGAAGGCGGCTGCGTATGCCGCGCAGTTCCCCCTCGACCAGCAGGCCGAGGCCGAGCAGCATTACCTCGATTCGGTGCAGAACCTGTCGGTTTACAATCTGGGCTTCAGGAAGTTCACCTACAAGGAGTGCAAGGAGAAGGAGCTGAACCTGGGTCTCGACCTCAAGGGCGGTATGAACGTCATGCTGGAGGTGCAGGTCGAAGATGTCGTGAAGGCTTTGGCCGGCGACAGCCAGAACGACCCGGCCTTCATCGAGGCGATCGGCGTGGCCAATGAGGCGATGAAGCAAGGCTCTTCGACCGACTATATTTCCGACTTCGTGAAGGCTTATTCGCGTCTTTCGAACGGCCGCCCCATCGCCGAAATTTTCGTAAGCCCCGACCGCAAGGACATCACGCTCGAAAGTTCGGACGCCGACGTCGAGAAGATCCTCAAGAAGGAGACCGAGGCAGCCATCGGTGCGTCGTTCAACGTACTGCGCAGCCGTATCGACCACTTCGGCGTTACGCAGCCCAACATCCTGCGCCTCCCGAACTCGCACCGCATTCTGGTCGAGCTTCCGGGCGTGAAGGAGCCGCAGCGCGTCCGCGACCTGCTGCAGGGAACCGCTTCGCTGGAGTTCTGGACCACCTACGACGCCAATGAGGTTTTCCCCGCGCTTTCCGCCGCCGATAAGCTCATCAAGGCCGAACTGGCGCAGGCTCCTGCCGCCGGGGCGCCCGAGACCGCAGCCGCCGAGGCTGCCGTTGCCGCCGGGACTCCTGCCGGCGAGGCCGAGGGCCTGATCGCCGAAGTCGGTGCCGCCGATTCGACCGCCAAGGCCGAGACCGCCGTTCAGGAAGGCAACTTCGACCACTCGCAGAACCCGCTCTTTGCAGTTCTCAATCCCCGCTTCGCAGGCGGTGCCGCCATCGGAGCCGCTTATAAGGCCGACATGGCCGCCGTCAACGAGTACCTCGCCCAGCCGGCCGTCCGCGAGCTGTTCCCCGCCGACATCCTGTTCAAGTGGGGCGTCAAGGGCGACGACAAGATCGACGGTCGTTTCTACCTCTACGCCATCAGGGTTTCGACGCCCGACGGCAAGGCTCCGCTCGACGGTTCGGTCGTTACGGAGGCCACCGAGCAGTACGCCCAGCGCGGCGCCACGGCCGAGGTTTCGATGACCATGAACGCCGAAGGCACCCAGGAGTGGTCGCGCATGACGGGCGAGAACATCGGCAAATGCATCGCCATCGTCCTCGACGGCTATGTCTACTCGGCTCCCCGCGTCAACTCGAAGATCGACAAGGGCCAGTCGCAGATCACCGGCGATTTCACCATCCAGGAGGCCAAGGACCTTGCCAACGTGCTCAACTCGGGTAAGGTTCCCGCGCCCGCCAAGATCATCCAGGATACGGTCGTGGGTCCCTCGCTGGGCCAGGAGTCGATCAACGCCGGTATGATCTCGTTCGTGATCGCCTTCATCCTCGTGCTGCTCTACATGGGCCTGTTCTACAAGACGGCGGGCTGGATGTCCGACGTCGCGCTGCTCACGAACGTCTTCCTGCTGATGGGTGTTCTGGTGTCGTTCGGCGCCGTGCTGACCCTTCCGGGTATCGCGGGTATCGTGCTGACGATGGGTATGGCCGTCGATGCGAACGTGATCATCTACGAACGTATCAAGGAGGAGCTTCGCGGCGGCAAGGGACTTTCGCTGGCCATCAAGGACGGTTTCTCGAAGGCCTACTCGGCCATCATCGACGGTAACTTGACGACCATCATCACGGGTATCGTGCTCTTCATCTTCGGTAACGGTCCGGTTCAGGGCTTCGCCACGACGCTGATCATCGGTATCATCACCTCGTTCTTCTGCGCCATCTTCATCACGCGCCTGCTGATCGAGTGGATCGTCGGCAAGTGGGGCCGCATCTCCTTCTCGCGCCGCTGGTCGGAGAATTTCCTCAATAACACGCGCGTCGACTTCATCGCCAAGCGCAAACTGGCTTACGGCATCGCCGTTTCGCTGATGGTTCTGTCGTGCGTTTCGTTCTTCGCCCGCGGTCTGAACCTCGGCGCCGAGTTCACCGGCGGCCGTGCCTATGTGATCCGTTTCGACCAGGCCGTTTCGGCCGAAGAGGTTCGTCAGAATGTGGAGAAGGCTTTCTCGCAGTTCGCCGATGCCGACGCTTCGTCGATCAGTTCCGAGGTGAAGCAGTACGGCAAGGAGAACCAGATGCGCATCGTGACGCAGTATCGTTACGACGATACGTCGGACGAGGCTACTTCGGAGGTCGAGCAGATCATCTACGACGCTCTGAAACCGCTCTATTCGTATGACATCACCTTCGAACAGTTCCGCAATACGCAGACCGACGCCAACGGTATCCTGACGGCCGACAAGATCGGTCCCTCGATCGCCAAGGACATGACCTGGAACGCCATCTATTCGGTGCTCTTCTCGCTCATCGCCATCGGTCTCTACATTACGTTCCGCTTCAAGCGCTGGCAGTGGGCTTCGGGCGCCACGGCAGCCCTGGCCTTCAACGCCCTGCTGATCATCGGTATCTTCTCGATGTTCTACGGACTGCTGCCCTTCAACCTCGAGGTCAACCAGGCGTTCATCGCCGCGATCCTGACGATCATCGGCTACGCCATCAACGACACGGTGGTCGTCTTCGACCGAATCCGCGAGTACCTGGGTCTCTATCCGAAGCGCAACCTCAAGGAGAACGTGAACAACGCCATCAACTCGACGCTGTCGCGTACGATCAACACCTCGGGTACGACGCTCGTGACGCTGCTGGCCATCTTCTTCTTCGGCGGCGAGACGATCCGCGGCTTCATTTTCGCGCTGATCATCGGTGTGGTCGTAGGCACGGCCGCCACGATCTTCCTCGCGACGCCGATCGCTTACGACCTGATGGCGAAGCGTGCCAAGATCGACGGGGAGAAGTAGTGGATACGCTCCCGATCCGACAGAAACGGACCGCACCGGAAGGCGCGGTCCGTTTTTTCAAATAAATTTGGCATTGCGCCCGGCTTGCACTATCTTTGTCATATATTATAGGTTCCCATGATGGAAAATTGGTTGAAATGGATGCACCGCTACGTGTCGCCGGTCTTTCTGGCGCTGCTCGTCGCGTCGTTCATCCTCTGGTATATCGCGAAATTGAGCTATACGTACACCGCCGAGCAGACCGTGAAGGTGAGTGTCGATGGGCAGCCCTTCGAGGTCACGTGCGTGGTCGAGGGCGTCGGGACGAACCTTTTCGGCTACCGGGTCTACATGAACAAGACGCTGCGCATCCCGCTTTCGGACCTCAAGACGAAGCGTTCGCACGAGGAGGGGCACGAGGGCAAGCTCATCATCGACCCGCAGTCGTTGCAAAACGCCCTTGCGCCGCGTTTCAGCGACATCAAGATCATTTCTGTCGGGGACATCCCGGAAATCGACGTTCCCCGTAACCCATGATGAAGGTCGGAATCACAGGCGGTATCGGCAGCGGCAAAAGCACTGTTTGCCGTCTTTTCGCCCGTTTGGGTGTCGCGGTCTACGACTCCGACGCCGGGGCCAAACGGCTGATGACGGAGGATGCGGAGCTGCGCAGGCGCATCACGGACCGTTTCGGGGCCGACGCCTATGCGGACGGGACCTTGAACCGTGCCTATCTTGCCGGGCGGGTCTTCTCCGAGGCGCAGGCCCTCGCCGACCTGAACGCCATCGTCCATCCGGCCGTCCGGGCCGATTTCGCGGCTTGGGCCCGGCGGCAGGAGGGCGGCTATGTGATTCTCGAAAGCGCCCTTCTTTTCGATGCGGGGTTCGACGCCTGCGTCGACCGCACGGTTGCCGTCCTCGCCCCCGAGGAGCTGCGCGTCGAACGCACCTGCCGCCGTGACGGGCGCACGCCCGGGGAGGTCCGCCTCGCATCGCCGCCCAGACGGACGACGATACGTTGAGCGCGAAGGCCGACTATACCCTTGTCAACATCCTCGAATCCGACCTCGAACCCGCCGTTGCGGAGTTGCACCGAATTTTCAGCCATGAAGCCCATGACCGTTGACTTTTCCTCACCGCAGGTGATGGCGATTCTCAATGTCACCCCCGATTCTTTCTATGCCGGCAGCCGCACGCCGGAGGCCGAAGCCGTCGAGCGCCGCGTCCGCGAAGCCGTGGCCGAAGGGGCGCAGCTGATCGACGTCGGGGGCTACTCCTCGCGTCCCGGGGCCGACGAAGTTTCGGCCGACGAGGAGTGGCGGCGCGTCCGGCTGGGCGTCGGGACCGTGCGCCGGCTGGCCCCCGGCATGGTTGTCTCGGTCGACACGTTCCGCAGCGAAGTCGCGGCGAAGGCCGTCGAAACGTTCGGTCCGCTCGTCGTCAACGACATTTCGGCCGGGGAACTCGACCCTGCGATGCTCTCCGTCGTTGCGGATTGCGGCGTGCCCTACGTCGCCATGCACATGAAGGGCGATCCGAAAACCATGCAGTCGCAGACCGACTACCGGCGCGACATCACCACCGAGGTCGTGGACTATTTCCGCCGGCGCACCGAAGCGATGCTTGCGGCGGGTATCCGGCCTGAAAATATCATCCTCGACCCCGGCTTCGGCTTCGCCAAGACCACGGAGCAGAATTATGAATTGCTTGCGGGCCTGCACCGCCTCTGTGCGCTGGGCTACCCGGTGCTGGCGGGTCTTTCGCGCAAGTCGATGATTTATAAGGTTCTCGACGCCACTCCCGCCGAATCGCTCGCCGGAACCGTCGCGCTGGGCTGGGAGTGCCTGCGTCAGGGTGCGGCGATCCTCCGTGTCCACGACGTGCGGGAGGCCGCCGACACGGTGCGGATTTTCAAGGCATACGAACATAACAGCAGATAGTTATGGCAAACGAACATCAGGCGGCGGGTGCCGCTGACAAGGCGGGCGGCAAACCCGCGCACCGTTCCCGGCATCGGTCGGGGCGTTCGGGCCGTCCTGCGGCAGGCGCACCTGTCGCAAAATCCGGATTGCGCTGGACTTGGCGGGACTATGCGCTGCAACTTTCGGTGGTTGTCATCGGCATCGTGGTTACTTTTGCCGGCAGCGGCCTGATCGAACGCTGGCAGCGAGCGCGGCAGGTCCGCACAACCATGCTGTTGGTTTATGAAGAGTTGAAAACCAATCTCGGCCTGCGTGACAACTGCTGCGAGAAACTGCGTTTCGATCAGGACGGGATGCTGATGTTCGACCATTACGGACGGAATGTAGACCTCATACCGACAGATTCGCTCGATCGTTACGTGTCGTTGTTGGGTACGATGCGCGGCGTCGATATTCAGAACGATGCTTTCGAAGTGCTGAAAAGTTCGGGCGCGATTCAATTTGTCGGAGATAAGGAGTTGCTGATGAAGGTGCTGGGCTGTTATCGGCAACTGGCCACTTTCAAAGCCCGGGTCGATTCGTACAATCAGAGTAAGATAAATGCGATAAACCATTTTTCCGCCGGCGGCCTCCTTGCCGATTTTCACATGGAATCGCGTAAACTGTGGCGGGCGTTGCTCCACGATCCGGTATGTAACAGTTTTATCGGTATGTCGGCCTATTATGTCGGCTATCCGGACTATCTTCGGAGCGACATCGCCGGCGTTGAAAAAACCATCGCCGCCATAAACGATAAATACCGTTTCGAATGATCAGGGTTACCGACATACACAAGAGCTTCGGCACGCTGGAGGTGCTGAAAGGCGTCTCGCTCGACGTGGCCGCAGGCGAGGTGGTCTCCATCGTGGGGGCCAGCGGCGCCGGGAAGACCACGCTTTTGCAGATCATCGGCACGCTGTCGCGTCCCGACTGCGGCCGCGTGGAGATCGACGGCCGCGATGTCTCGGGCCTGGGCGATCGGGCCTTGTCGCAGTTCCGCAACGAGCGCATCGGCTTCGTTTTCCAGTTCCACCACCTTTTGGCGGAGTTCTCGGCCTTCGAGAATGTCTGCATTCCGGGGCTGATCGGCCGGCGTCCCCGCGCCGAGGTCGAGCGCCGGGCCGCCGAACTGCTCGGCATGATGGGCCTCGCGGCGCGCCGCGACCACAAGCCCGGACAGCTTTCGGGCGGCGAGCAGCAGCGCGTGGCCATTGCCCGTGCGCTGGTCAATTCTCCCGCCGTGCTGCTGGCGGACGAACCCTCGGGCAACCTCGACTCGCACAACCGCGACGAGATCCACCGCCTGTTCTTCGACCTGCGCGAACGGCTCGGCCAGACCGTCGTGATCGTCACCCACGACGAAAACCTCGCCGCAATGGCCGACCGCAAGATCACTATGTCCGATGGAACGATTCTCTGACGACAGCCTGCGGGAGCTTCTGGAAGCGCTCCACGACAAATATAACAGCCCCGATTTCATCGCCGACGACCCGATTTCGGTTCCGCACCGCTACACGGACCGCGCCGACCGCGAGATCGCGGGATTTCTCCGCCACCATCGCCTGGGGCAACCGTAAGGCCATTGTCTGCAGCGGCCACCGCATGATGCACTTCATGGACGACGCTCCGGCGGATTTCGTGCGCAACGCCTCGGAGCGCGAACTGGCGCTGCTCTCCTCCTACGTCCACCGCACGTTCAACGGCGCGGACCTGCGCGATTTCGTGCTGGCCCTGCGGCGCATCGGGGAGCGCCACGGGGGGATCGGAAATTTCTTCGAGGAGCGCTATGAGGCCACGCAGAGCATGCCCGCCGTGCTGGCCGATTTCCGGCGGGAGTTCTTCGCCGGGGAGCACGCTCCGCGCTGTGAGAAGCACCTCTCGTCGATCGAGAAGGGCGCGGCCTGCAAGCGGCTGTGCATGTACCTGCGGTGGATGGTGCGCCGCGACGACCGGGGCGTCGATTTCGGCCTGTGGCGGCGTATTCCGATGTCGGCCCTCTACCTGCCGCTGGATGTCCATGTCGGCGACATGGCGCGTGCGCTGGGATTGCTCGGCCGCCGCCAGAACGACTGGCGGGCCGTCGAGGAGCTGACGGACGCTCTGCGCGCGTTCGATGCGGAAGATCCCGCGCGGTACGATTTCTCGCTGTTCGGAGCCGGCATGGACGGCTATTTGAATGAACAATGAATAATACTCATAAATCCCGCTTCTTAAGCGGGTTTCGGTTTAAACAATTTGCAATAGCCCAGGACCGCTGTCCGATGAAGGTCGGGACCGACGGCGTCCTGCTGGGCGCATGGGCCGCGGTGCGGCCGCAGGACCGGCGGATGCTCGACATCGGCACGGGCACGGGGCTGATCGCCCTGATGCTGGCCCAGCGTGCCCCGGGGGCACACGTCACGGGGGTCGACATCGACGACATCGCGCAGGCCCGCGAGAACGCCGCCGCTTCGCCCTGGAGCGGCAGGGTAGCGTTCGCGCAATGCCCCGTGCAGGAGTTCGAAACCCCGGAGCCGTTCGATCTGATCGTCTCCAACCCGCCGTTTTTCGTCGATTCGCTCACCTGCCCCGACCAAGGGCGCACCGCGGCCCGCCATGCCGTGCACCTGCCGTTCGACGACCTGCGCGACGCCGTCCTCCGCCTGCTGGCTCCCGGGGGCCGCTTCGCCGTAATCCTCCCCACGGCCGAAGCGGAGCGTTTCCTCACGATCTGCACCGGACGGCTGGCCCTCGCGCGCCGGACCGACGTGCGCACCACGCCGCGCCATCCGGCCAAACGGGTGCTGATGGAGTTCGTCCGTGCCGCCCGTCCCGCCGCCGTGCCCGAGGTCTCGGAACTCGTCGTCGGCACGGGCGAACACGAATGCTACACCCCCGAATACCGCGCCCTGACCCGTGATTTTTACCTGAAATTTTGACGTCACACGAAAATAAGCTACATTTGTGAAACCGCAATAAAATTTTTCGGACTATGAAATTCAGACTTTTGGCTTTAGCCATGCTGCTCGCGGGCGGCGTCTCGGCCCAGAACCCATACATCGCCCTTCAGGGCGCGAACGAAACCTCCGGCGGCCTCACCGTCGCCCAGCCCCGCACGATCCTCGCCGTCGATGTCACCGTCGGGCACGATGTGACGTTGAGCGGTCCCTATGCGCGTTATGCGCAGAAATTCCTCGGGGTGCGCGCTCCGCTCACCGACAAGACGACGTGGAGCATCACCGGGGCGCAGATCGCCCTGCTCGACGGCGACACCTACCTCAAAGCCGCGGCTCCGGCTCCGGCATCGGCCCGCCTGCTGTCGCACACCGCCTCCGAAAACGAGTTCGCGCGCCTGCAGCCGGACAAGACCGACATGACGACGCCCGCGCTGGAGGACGCCGCGCGCGCCGCCGCCGCGCAAATCTTCTCGCTGCGCCGCCACCGCATCGAGCTGGTCACGGGCGAAGCGGGGGAGAATGTCTTCGGCGAAGGCCTGAAAGCCGCGCTGGAGGAGATCGACCGCATGGAGCAGAGCTACCTGGAGTTGTTCCTCGGCAAGCGGATCGTCTCGACCGAGACCCGCCGCTACGTGGTCTACCCGCAGGCCGACAAGAAACAATATATCGTCTGCCGCTTCAGCCCGGCGGCCGGACTGCTTCCCGATACGGATCTTTCGGGCGACATCGTGCTGTTGCAGATCGAACCTTCGGGCGCCGCGAAGAGCGACCTCGAAGCCGGTCCGAAGGAGACGCAGGTCGTGGCGTGCCGCGTGGCCGATCCTTCGACCTGCATCGTCGTCTCGGGCGGCCGCGAGTATGCCCGCGCCGTGCTTCCGGTCTTCGAATTCGGCCGTACGATCAACGTCGCCCTGCCGCGCCGCAAATAACCTTCCGATGGATTTCACCTCCCGCATGGCGGCGCTGCTCGGGGCATTCCGCCGCGAGCGCAACGGCGCCGTTGCCGATTCGATGCGCTTCTACGGCGCCCCCTGCGGCCTGAACTACGGCGTGAGCCTGCCGACGCTCCGCACGCTGGCGCGCGCCGAGACCACCGACCACGATTTCGCCAAATACCTCTGGCGGCAGGATGTCCGCTGCCTGCGCCTTGCCGCGCTGCACATCGCCGATCCGGCGCGCCTTACGCCCGGGGAGTTCGCCTTCTGGGGCGACGGGCTTCTCAATTCCGAAATCGCTGCGGAGGCCGCCTTCGCGCTGTTGAGCCGCATCGGGGCGTTCCCCGAGCTGTTCGCGGCGTGGATTGCGCCCGATGCCGGGTGGCTGCGGCAGTATGCGGCCCTGATGGCTGCGGCCCGCGTTCCGCACCCTGCTCCGGAATGGTGCGAACCTGCGGCCGACGCCGTGCACCGGGCCGCCGCGGCCTGTATCCCGGAAGCGCACCTGCTGGCCCGCGGCGCCGTGGCGCTGTTCACGGCCCTCGGGACGCAAAACGAAGAGAACCGGCGTGCGGTTCTCCGCGCGGCCGGTTCTCTGGGGCAGCTCCCTGCCGAAGACTACGTCCACGAGGAGCTGGCCTGGCGACTGGAGGTTTAGGATTGCATCACCTGCTCGCGCTTTTCGAGTTCGTTCAGCACGTTGATCAGGTGCTCGTACCCCACGCGGCCGCTTTCGCGCCACAATACCTCCCCGCGGCAGAAAAACATCAGCGTCGGGACCGACATGATGTTGTAACGCCGTACGATTTCACGCATCGAGGGGTCGTCGATGTCCGCTTTGTAAACGTCGACCCGGCCGTTCATCCGCTCCCGGAACTTGTCGATGGCCGGCATCATCATCCGGCACGGTCCGCACCAGGTGGCGAAGAAGTCCACGAACGTCAGCGCGTCCCGCCAAATGATCTTGTCAAAGTCTGTCATAGTCCTATTTTGTGATCAGTTTATTTCCACCCACGATATTCCCGCATAGTTTTTGTCCGCAAGTTCCTTTTCGACGTAGCTGATCGTGCGCCGCAGACCTTCGACGAGCGGCGTGCGGGGCGCCCAGTCCAGTTCGCGCCGTGTCGCCGAGATGTCGGGCGTGCGGCGTCGTATGTCGTCGATGCGCGCTTCGGTGTGGACGATGTGCGAGCGGCTGCCCGTCAGGGCGATGATTTTTTCGGCCAGCGCGCGGATCGTCACCTCGTGGCTGCTGCCGAAGTTGGCCGTGCGCGTCGTCTCCGCCGGCGGAGCCTCCATCAGCCGCACCAGTCCGTCCACGACGTCCTCCACCCAGCAGAAGGTCCGCAGCTGTTCGCCGCTGCCGTTGATCGGAATGTCGCGGTTTTGCAGCGCCGCCACGATCATTTTCATCACCACGCGCTGGTCCATCAGGTCGGCGCCGCTGCCGTAGGTGTTGAAGATGCGCGCGATGCGTGCGTCGACCCCGAATTCGTACTGGTAGGCGCGGTGCAGGGCCTCGCCGGCCCGTTTGCCTTCGGAGAGGATGCGGTGCGTCGCGTAGCCGTCTGCTGCTTCGACCGAGGTGTCGCGGTATCCCGTGCCGTAGATGTCTCCGGCGGATGCGTAGAGGATGCGGGCGTGCTCCGAACGGGCCGTGTCGAGGGCGTTTATCGATCCCAGCATGCTGACCTTGAGCGTCTCGACGGGCAGCGCCTTGTTGTAGCGCACGCGCGAGGGCGCCGTGAGGTTGTAAATCTCGTCGCAGCGGATGCCGAAAGCGTTGACGATGTTGTGGCGGACGTACCGGAATTCCGGGTGCGGCGGCATGTCGCGCAGCAGCGGCGAGCTGGCGGCATCGCGTACGTCCACGCAGAAGACTTCGTGCCCGTCGTTCAACAGACGCAGACACAGGTGGGAGCCGATGAATCCCACGCCGCCCAGTACGACTATTCTTTTTTGCATTTTCTTTCCTTTTTACGGAAAGGGAAGCAATTTTTATTCCACAAAAAAGAGCAATCCGGCAGGAAGCGCCTCATTGCCGCTCGCCTGCCGGAATCGGATGCCGTCGTTCGGGGTTCCGCGGCCGTTATTCGATGAACAGGGCTTTCGGGAGCTGATCGACGCTGTTTATCGGGACGACCTCGATGCCTTTGGGGCGTTTGCCGCCTTTGGCCAGGTATCCCGACACGATGATGCGCCTGAATCCCAGCCTTGCGGCCTCGCTGATGCGCTGTTCGGTGCGGGGTGCGGGGCGCACTTCGCCTGACAGGCCGATCTCGCCGGCGCAGCAGACCCCCTCGGCCACGGGACGGTCGTAGTAGGACGAGATCACCGCCGCCACGACCGCGAGGTCCAGCCCCGGGTCCGCGACCTTGAATCCGCCTGCGAAATTCAGGAAAACGTCCTTCTGGAACATCTTCATTCCCACGCGTTTTTCCAGCACGGCCAGCAGCATGTTCATGCGCCGGGCGTCGTATCCCGTCGTCGAACGCTGGGGCGTGCCGTACGCCGCGCCGCTCACCAGCGCCTGCACCTCGATCAGGTAGGGCCTCACGCCGTCGGCCGACGCCCCCACGGCGATGCCGCTCAACGGCTCCTCGTAGTGTGTCAGCAGGATTTCCGACGGGTTGTCGACCCCCCGCAGCCCGGCGTCGAGCATCTCGAAAACCCCGATCTCGAACGTCGCGCCGAAACGGTTCTTGATGCCCCGCAGGATGCGGTAGATGTTGTTGCTGTCGCCCTCGAACTGCAGCACCACGTCGACGATGTGTTCCAGTATCTTGGGGCCGGCTATCGCGCCGTCCTTGGTGATGTGGCCGATGATGAAGATCGACGTGCCGGTCGATTTGGCGTATTTCAGCAGCGTGGCGGCGCATTCGCGTATCTGCGACACGCTTCCCGCCGACGAGTCCAGCAGGTCGGTGTAGATGGTCTGTATCGAGTCGATCACCACCAGGTCGGGCCGGTGTTCGCCGATCTGGGCGACGATGTTTTCGAGCAGCGTTTCGGGATAGATCAGGCATTCGTCGTTGCCGATTCCGATGCGTCCCGCGCGCATCTTGATCTGCTCGGCCGACTCCTCGCCCGAGACATAGAGCGTCTTCAGTCCGTTCGCCGCCAGCGCGATCTGCAGCGAGAGGGTCGATTTGCCGATGCCCGGCTCGCCGCCCACCAGAACCAGCGATCCCGGGACCATGCCGCCGCCCAGCACGCGGTTGACTTCGGCGTTCCCCAGGTCGAGCCGGACGTGCTCGCTTTCGCGGATGTCCCTCACGCGCTGGGGCTTCGTCGCGGGCAGGGGACCCGCTACGGCCGCCGGAACCGAACCGCTCTCGCGGGCGATGATCTCTTCGGCGAACGTGTTCCATTCGCCGCACGAAGGGCAGCGCCCCAGCCATTTCGGGGCTTCGAAGCCGCAGTTTTTGCAGAAAAATGCCTTTTTGACCTTTGCCATACTCCTCCTATCTTGCGTTTGCCGAGGTGTACTCCCGGCGCACGGCCCTCGTGATTCCGGCCTCGGGGTAGAGGGCCTTGTACTCTTCGGTCAGGTCGACCGTCAGGAGGGTCTTGGAACTGCCGTCCTCATCGTTGTAGGCCGCGACGGTGCAGGTGTACTCCATCGCCGGTTCCGGACAGTAGACGAGGATGTCGGTCGCGCCCGGGTCCTTGAAGAAGACGCCCCGCACCCGGTCCGCTTCCGCCGCCTGCCTGATCCAGAGACGCCCGCCGTTGTATTTGGTGAATTCCAGCACATAGCTTCCGCCCGCCTTCACGGGGGCCGCCGCCTCGATCTCCGCCTTGATCCGTTCGGCCACGGGGTCCGTTTCGTTTTCCCCGGCCTTCGTTTCCGGTTGCGTGGGGTCGGTGGGGTCGGTGGGGTCCGGTTCTGGGGTCGGGAGGGTAATTTCGGCCTCGACGCGCACGACGGGATAGACCGCCGTGTAATAGGCGTCGGAATCGTCTCCGCAGGCGGCTGCCGCCAGCAGCAGCAGGCAGGCCGTGCCGTATTTCAGTTGTTTCATCATAATCCGGAATCTTCGTCGATCAGTATTACCAGCACCCGTTTGTCGGGCCAGCATCGCAGCATTTCCATCCGGGTATTGCAGATGCGGTCCTGCGAGTTGCAGTCCGAGCAGACGCCCGTTTCGGCACAGGGCGTGCGGAACCCGGGGTGTCGCGCGACGTTCTGCGGTGCGGCGATCCGGCGGATGCGCTCCTCGGCCTCGTCGCGGTCGGCCACGATCTTGTTGCGTCCCGCCACGATGATCACCTTCCGGGGGCCGAATGCCACCGGTGCGATGCGGTTGCCCACCTTGTCCAGCCAATGCAGCGTCCCCTCTTCCGTCACGGCGTTCACGCCCGTGATGAACAGGTCCGACAAGAGCGCGCGGCGGCGGGTTTCCAACCGCTCGTCGTAGGTCATCGAGGGGTCGAATCCGTCGAGCAGCGTCAGCTGCCCGTTGCTCCGCAGCCACTCGACGATGCCCGTTCCGCGCATCGTCACGGAGTCGCCGAACGACACGAGTTGCGGGTTTTCGGCTTCGACGACAGCCTTCATCAGGGCGAAGGCCGCTTCGGCGTCGTTCACCGTCTCGGCTTCGAAATGGTGTCGCCGCAGTGCCGCGGCGCAGGCTTCCAGTTTTTCCGCAGTTCGGTTTGCCATGGGGAACGGTTGTCTACGATTTGTATAACGTCACACAAAGGTAAACTATTTTCCGGTTCCTGCAAAATCCTCCGCCTGCGCTTCCGCCCGTGAAAAAGGGAGGCGCGGACTGTTCCGTGCCTCCCTTTCGTTTGCCGCCGGGGCATTACAGCGTGCGGCGCATCCTGCCCGCCTCGTCTATTTCGAATTCGCCCCAGGGGAAGGCTTCCGTCAGGTTCAGCATCTGCATCACGAGGTAAACCGTGATGGCTGTGCCTGCCAGCAGGAGCACTGCGGCGACGATCCGCTGGCGGCGTCTTTTTCGCCGTGCTTTTTCGCGGATCTCCGTGATCGCCCGTTCCACAACGGCCGGGTCCGTCGCTGACCGCGTGGTCGGATGGTCGTCCCGCTCGCTTGCGAGCAGGTCGAGCATCTTCTCCTTCTTGCCGCGGGGTTTTGCCTCGCGCCGGTTGGCGGCGAGACGCTGGATCATGTCCTGAACGTGCCCCATCAGCATCATGGCGTACTGTTCGCTATTTGATGAAGAACCGGTAAATGTCGTTGCCGTTGGCGTACAGCAGCAGGAACAGAATGATGATCAGTCCGACGTACTGCGCCCCTTCGAGCACCTTGTCGCTCACCTTGCGTCCCGAGATCATCTCCCAGAAGGTGAAGATCGCGTGCCCGCCGTCGAGCCCCGGGATCGGCAGGATGTTCATCACGGCGAGGATGATCGACAGGAAGGCGGTCTTCAGCCAGAAGTCCTGCCAGTCCCACGTGGAGGGGAAGATGCTGCCGATGGAGATGAATCCGCCCAGCTCCTCGTACATCTTGGTTTTGGGCTGTACGATCATCTTCAGCTGGTCCCAGTAGGAGGAGATCACCTTGCCCGTCCGGTGAATGCCTGCCGGAATCGCCTCCAGGAAGGTGTATTTCTGCGTGCGGAGCGTGAGTCCCTGCCGGATGACACCGAGCGTGCCGTTCTCCGAAACGGGCACTTTGAACTCAAAGAGCATGTCTCCTTCCCGCAGGACCGTCAGCAGCACCGAATCCCCGGCGTGCGCTTTCAGGTATTGCCCGTAGCCCGTAAAGTCGAGTCCCGAAACGTTGTCGATGCCCACGATCTCGTCGCCCTTCTGCAACTGTGCCGCGGTCGGGGCCACGACGCTGTCGATCAGAAAGGGGATGCGGGGCAAGAGGAAATCCTCGTATCCCTTCTGCTGGCGCATGGCGATCAGCTCGTCGAGCGGGAGGATCAGTTCCACCTGCCGTCCGTTGCGCTCGACCACGACGCTGCGGTCCCCCTCGGTGATGATCAGCGAGTTGACGACCTTGTTGATGTCGTCCACCTCCTCGCCGTCGATCGTCACGAAACGGTCTCCGTCGTGGAATCCGAGTTTGTGTCCGGCCTCGTTGAAATTGTAGCCCCACTTGGCGTCGGCGTTCGAGAAATAGGTGTCGCCCCACGTGTAACAGATGCCGATGTAGACGGCCACGGCCAGCACGACGTTCATCACCACGCCGGCGATCATCACCAGGAAACGCTGCCAGGCGGGTTTGGCGCGGAACTCGTCCTGCTTGACGGGCTGTTTCATCTGTTCCGTGTCCATCGATTCGTCGATCATGCCGGCGATCTTGACATAGCCTCCCAGCGGCAGCCATCCCAGACCGTACTCGGTGTTTCCGCGTTTGAATTTGAACAGCGAGAACCACGGGTCGAAGAAGATGTAGAATTTCTCGACGCGGATTTTGAACACCCGCGCCATGATGAAGTGGCCCATCTCGTGAATGCCTATGAGAATGGTGAAACAGAGGAAGAACTGAATGATTTTTACGATAATGTCCATGTCGGAATGAGTTTACAGTTTCAGAAATTCCGCCGCCAGCGCGCGGGCTTCGGCGTTCGCTTCGGCGTAATCGGCCAGGGTGGGCGAGGGGGACGAACGCGGCGTGCTCCAGCGCGTAGCGGATGGCGCGCACGATGTCGAGCCATGCGCACTTGCGGCCGAGGAAGGCCGCCACGGCCACCTCGTTGGCCCCGTTCATCGTGCAGGCCGCCGTGCCGCCGCGGCGCAGGCAGTCGTAGGCGATGTCGAGCGCCGGGTATTTCGCGCGGTCTACCTCGGCGAAGGTCAGCTGCGGATGGTTCAGGAAGTTGAACCGCTCGCCCGGACGGTTCGCCCGGTCGGGGAACATCAGCGCGAAGCTGATCGGCAGGCGCATGTCGGGCGTTCCCATCTGGGCCTTGATCGCGCCGTCCTCGAATTCGACCATCGAATGAATGATCGACTGCGGGTGGAGCAGCACCGAAATCCGCTCGGCCGGGGTCCCGAACAGCCAGTGGGCCTCGATCACCTCGAAACCCTTGTTCACGAGCGTTGACGAGTCGATCGTGATCTTCGCGCCCATGTCCCACTGGGGGTGTCGCAGGGCCTGCTCGACGGTGACGCCGGCCAGTTCTTCGGCCCGGAGGTCGCGGAACGCGCCGCCGCTGCACGTGACGATCAGCCTTCTGACCGGGGCGCGCTCGCCCACGAGGCACTGGAAGATGGCCGAGTGCTCCGAGTCGATCGGGATCACCGGGGCTTTCCGCTCCCGGGCCAGCGGCATCACGCAGGCGCCGCCCACCACGAGCGACTCCTTGTTGGCCAGCGCGAGTTTCTTGCCCGCCTCGATGGCCGCCACCGTGGGAGCGAGTCCCGCGTAGCCCACCAGGGCGTTCACCACCACGTCCGTGCCGCCTCCGGCCGCGACCTGCGCCACGGCTTCCTCTCCGGCATACACTTTGGTGTCGGTTCCCGCGAGGGCGTCGCGCAGCTGCGCGTAATATCGTTTGTCGGCGATCACCGCCGCGTCGGCGTCGAATTCCCGGGCCTGCCGGGCCAGCCGTTCCCAGTTGCGGTTGGCCGTGAGGACGCGGACCTCGAAGCGGCCGGGGTTTTCGCGGGCGATGTCGAGCGTCTGCACGCCGATCGAGCCGGTCGAACCCAGTATTGCGAGTCTTTGTTTCATGCGTTTGTCAGAAGACGATGTATCCCTCCGGGTCCACGGGCTTGCCGTTGTTCCAGAGTTCGAATTCGAAAAGCCGGACCTCTCCGTCCTGCACTTCGGCGTTGTAGCCGATCAGTTCGCCCGAACGGATGGTCTGGCCGGTCGTGACGAGCGACTGCGAAAGGTTCTTGTAGATCGAGATCAGGTTCCCGGCGTGTTGCAGGACCACCGTGTAGCCCGTCTCCGGGGCCCAGAGGCTCTGCACGACCGTTCCGTTGTCGATGGCCGTGATGCGGTCGGCGGCGGTCGCGGCGATCTTCACGCCGAAATTTCCCTGCCGGATGTCGAATTTTCCGGTTATGATCCCCTCGACGGGCGTCGCCAGCTCGATGGCCTCGCGCACCTTGCGCCGCGAGCCGCCCTGCCCGGCGATGGCGTATTCGCCGTCGCCCTCCATCTGGGCCCGCAGGAGCGAGTCTTCGTGCGAGGGCATCACCAGCACCTTGCTGATGCGCGACGAATCCGACGAGGCGAGCGCGCGCGCCACGGGGGTGCGTCCCTCCATGATCAGGGCTATGTTCTCGTTGTAGGTCAGCATGTCGTTCATCATGCGTTCCATCGAGTCGAGCCGGATGATGTTCTGCAGGAGGCTTTCGCGCGAACGGTCGGCCTCGGTGCGGTATCCGGGCAGAAATTCCAGCACGGGGGAGTAGGCCACCAGCGACAGCGTGAGGATGAAGAGCATCAGCACGAACGCCACCAGTCCCGCGAGGATACTCGCCGGCGAGAGGTGCATGTGCCACTCTTCGGTGTTGTCCGTGGCGTTGAGCATGTTGAACCGGCGTTTGCGGAACAGGCCGCGCCACCATGCCCGTATGGTTTTCAGAAATTTCATCTCTATCGGGAACGATTTCTCTTTGTTAACTCTACAAAGATAGGCAAATTTGCATAAATCCTTTGCGGGGCGCGCTTAATTTTTTACCTTTGCGGATGTTTTGAACCAATGTCATAAACAGATAAAATAACATGGTAAAACCCACATTACTGGTACTCGCCGCGGGCATGGGCTCCCGCTACGGGTCGCTCAAACAGATGGACGGCGTCGGTCCCAACAACGAGGCCATCATCGATTATTCGGTCTACGACGCCATCCGCGCCGGTTTCGGCAAGGTCGTCTTCGTCATCCGCCACTCCTTCGAAAAGGAGTTCCGCGAGGTCTTCTCGGCCGACCGCTTCGGCGGGCGCATTGCCGTGGATTTCGTTTTCCAGGAACTCGACTACCTGCCCGAAGGTCTTGCCGTTCCCGAAGGCCGCGTCAAGCCGTGGGGCACGAACCACGCCGTGATGATGGCTGCCGATGCGGTTCACGAACCCTTCGCCGTGATCAACGCCGACGACTTCTACGGCGCCGAGGCCTACAAGACCATCGGGGACTACCTGACGCAGCTCGGTGACAGCCGCAACAGCTACTGCATGGTGGCCTATGACCTGAACAAGACCCTTTCGGAGAACGGAACCGTTTCGCGCGGCGTCTGCGGCGTCGATTCGAAAGGCGACCTCACGTCGATGGTCGAGCGGACGCAGATCGAGCGGATGCCCGACGGCCGGATCGTCTTCCACGACAACGGCGCCGACGAGCCTCTCGCCGAGGACACCCCCGTTTCGATGAACCTCTTCGGCTTCACGCCCGACTTCTTCACCTACTCGAAGGAGTACTTCAAAGTCTGGTTCGAGGCCAACAAGGACAATGTCAAGTCGGAGTTCTACATTCCGACGATGGTCAACAAGCTGATCGGCGACGGTACGGCTACGCTCCGCGTGCTGCGTTCGGCCGCCCAGTGGCACGGCGTCACCTACAAGGAGGACAAACCCGCGCTGATGGCCGCCATCGAGAAGATGATTGCCGAGGGTAAATATCCCCGCAATCTCTGGGCGTAGTTTTCGATTCTCACGGGCATCTTCTGCCCTGCCTTGTTCGGCCCGGACGGGAAATACTTCTGTATGTCCCGTCCGGGCCGAACTGCGTTATGGCAAAATCTGCTCCGCGATAATCACAAACCGTTTCCGATTTATAAGCGGCAATTTCCGCACATCCCTCGAAAACGGGGCGAATGGGGACATACTTCGGTACTACCCATCCGCCCCGTTTTTCACGATGCCCGAAACTTGCCGGCCATCGACCTCCTCTACTTGTCACCTGCTCCCGCCCTTGCTTCTGTCGTCTCTGCCTGTTACTTGTTCCTGCCATCTGCTCTGGCAGCCGCCTGCCTGTCGCCTGCTGCTTTCCTGCCGCCTGCCTGCTCCTGCCACAACAAAAAAGCGAGACCCTGCGGTCTCGCTTTTTTGTTGTCCGGCCGGTCTTCGTTCGGAACCCCGGCCTTTCTGAATATCAGTCCAGAAACCCTTCCCGGACGAGTTGTTCGCGGATCTTGGCCCAGTCGGCCACAGGACGTTTCTCTCCGTCGACGAACCGCAGCGGGCATCCCAGGTTGCAGTCGTCGATGTAGAGGTCCGCATGAATCTTCAGTGACGAGGTCCAGCGCTTCTGCGACGGGTTTTCGTTCACGGCGTAGAGCGGAATGCCCCGAACGCGGAACCATTCCACTGCGCGGTCCAGCAGTTTTCCGTGCCGCATCGAGTAGAGAATCAGCCGGCATCCGTTGTCCGTCAGTTCTTTCAGTACGGGCACGGCTCCCGCATCCTCCCCGATTTCGGGATAAGCGTGGGTGACCACCGTGCCGTCGAAATCGAGGGCTATTACGGCATCGTGAATCGCCATCTCCTATCGCTTTATCTTACGTCCCAGCGACCGGAAGAAGTGCTTGATGCGCTTGCGGTAGCTTACTTCCTTGTACTCGTCTCCATATCCGTAACCGTAGCCATATCCGTAACCGTAGCCATATCCGTAACCGTATCCGTGACGGCGCGAGCGGGTTCCGTTCAGGACGATGCACATATTGTGGAGTTTCTTCTCACGGTAGAGGCGTTCGATGTCGGGCAGCTGACGCCTGTCGAGCACGCCTTCGCGCACGATGTAGATGCAGAGGTCCGAAAGCCGGTCGGTGATGACTGCGTCGGCCACCGACATGGCGGGCGTGCTGTCGAGGAATACGAAGTCGTACGTGTCGCGCATTTCGGCGATCAGTTTGTCGAGTTTTTCCGAGAGCAGCATCTCCGTGGGGTTGGGCGGCTGAATGCCGGCGTAGATCACGTCGAGGTTCTGGTGGAATCCGGTGTTCTTGATCATGCTCTTCGGGTCGGTGATCGTTCCTGCGAGGTATCCCGTGATGCCGGTCTTGCTGTTTCCGTGTCCCAGCAGGGTCGACAGCGCGTGGCGGCGCAGGTCGAGGTCGATGAGCAGCACGCGTTTGCCGGCCATGGCGAGCGTCATCGCCAGGTTCGTCGCCACGAAGGTCTTGCCCGCGTGGGGGTCCGACGAGGTGAAGAGGATGGTGCGCACGTCGGTTCCGGCCGATACGCCCATGAAGGACATGTTCGAGCGCAGGATGCGGAATGCCTCCGACAGGGCGTCGCGGCCCGTTTCGCGCACCACGATTCCGGTCTTGCCGTCACCCTCGTAGTAGGGGATGTCGCCCAGGAACGGGGCGTTGATGTTGTCCTCGATGTCCTTGCGTCCGCGGATGGTCGTGTCGAGCATGCCGATCAGGTAGAGCAGGCCGAAGGGAATGGCCAGACCCACGATCAGGGCGATGCCCAGAATCATCATCGGTCGGGGCGATACGGGAGCGTTGCTGCCGTAGGCGTAGTCGATCGATCGCGAATTGCTCTCGGCCACGGCGTAGTTGAGCTGGTTCTCCTCCTGCTTGTTCAGCAGGTAGAGGAACAGTTCTTCCTTGATTTTCTGCTGACGCGTGATGCCCAGGATGACCTTCTCCTGCGAAGGCATGGTCGAGATGCGGAGGTTGGCCTGCGTCTCCTCCTTGCGCATGGCGTCGCGCTGGATTTCGAGCGTCGAGATATTGGAGTCGAGCGACGAGATGATCGAACGCCGCACGGCGGCCAGCAGGTTGTCCAGGTCCTGGATGACGGGGCTGCGGTCCGAACTGTTCTCCAGCAGTTTCTCGCGGCGCAGGATCGCCGAGTTGTAGTCTTCGATCTGCTTGGCGATGGCTGTGTTGGTTCCCGCGGCCGCCATCGCCGGAATCAGCTCCCCGACGTTTTTCGGGTCGTTCAGGTAGGTGCGGATGTACTCCGCCACGTTGATCTGGTTTTCGAGCGAAAGACCTTCCGTCTTGTAGCGCGAACTTTCCGACACGCTGCGCGCGGCCTCCGAGGTGATGTCCACCATCCGGTTATCCTTCTTGATGTCCTCGATGTTGCGGTCCACGTCGCCCAGCTCGCGTCCGATAACGTCCAGACGGGCCTTGATGAACTTGCCCGTGGCGACCGACACGCGGCGCTTGTCCTCGATGGCGTCTTCGTTGTAGGCTTCGATCAGCGTGTTGATCACGTCCTCGGCGCGCCGGGGCACGGTGTTGTTCATCGAAATGGTCACCACCGAGGCCTGCTTGTTGGCCACGTCGCTTTTCACGGCGGCGCGGTAGGCGTTGGTGGTCCCTCCCAGCGAACTTTTGCTCACGCGGATCGGTACCCCGATGTAGTCGGGGGCCATGTAGAGCGACTTCTGCACCACGACCTGCCCCACGGGGGTCGGGATCGTGTCTCCGTAAGCCGCCGTGATGACGCTGCGGCTCTCGTGCTTGGTGACGAACTGGTCTTCGAACCCGCTCAGCCGGATTTTGTCGTCGTTGAGCGGCGTGATCTCCATGGCGAGCGACTGGTTGTCGTTGTCGTTGATGAATTTCACGTCGATCGGGGCCTGGCCGTAGAGGTCGCGCCGGCGGAGCCGTTCGCTCACCGAGTAGTTGACCGTCAGGTTGAGCTGCTTGACCACGTTGGTCATCAGGCGCCGCGACTGGAGGATGAAAACCTCGTTGTCGACGTTGCGGCGGTTCTGGAATCCCGCCAGGTCGCTGAACGCCGTCAGGTCGACGTCGCCGCCCTTGCGGCTGTCCTTGACCATGATGGTCGCCGTGCGGCTGTAAATCTTCGGGGTGCTGGCCAGGTAGTAGTAGGCCGCGCAGAGGCAGAATACGGCCGAAAGCACGAACCAGTACCAGTTTGCGATCACCATGCGGATGATGTCGTGCAGCGTGATGGTCCCTGTGAGTTCTTCGTTGTTGGCCTGCGTTTGGGAATTGATATGCTGTTCTGTCATGGATACTTGCTATTTGGTGAGGGTTACGATGAGCGTCGCCACCGAAATCGCGGTTCCCACCAGCGAGAGGTAAAAGCTGCGGTTCTGGCTGATTTCGCCCGCCTGCGCCTTGTACTTATTGGGTTTCACGTATACCACGTCGTTCTGCTGGAGGTAGAAAACCGGGGAGTTGAAGATGTCGGTCGACGTGAGGTCGAGGTATTCGATCGTGCGCACGCCGTCCGTTTCGCGCGTCACGGCCACTTCCGAGCGCACGCCGTACACGGTCATGTCGCCGGCCATCGCCAGCGCGTCGAATATCGAGACCTTGTCGCGCGTGATGTCGTAGAATCCGGGACGGGCCACCTCGCCGATCACCGAAATCTTCATGTCGGCGAACTGCACGTTGACCGTGGGGTCGTTGATGTATCCGCCCTCGATGATTTTTTCGGCGATGGCCTGGGCCAGTTCGCTGCGGGTCTTGCCCTTGCATTCGATCTTGCCGATCACGGGCATGTCGAGCATCCCTTCCTCGTCGACGGTGCGCATCTGGAGCGCCTGCGAGCTTGCTGCGCTGGAGACGTTGGCTCCCGTGAGCGAGTTGTAGGAGGTTGCCGAGTTGAACGGCACTGCCAGTTCGGGGTCCTTGCTGTTGACGACGATCGTCAGCCGGTCGAGCGGCTTGATGCGGATCTGTCCGTTTTCGGCGATTTGTTCGGGCGTGAAGGGCTGGGCGTCCTGCAAATACCAGACGCGTTTCTGTGCGGAGCACGAAACGAGCAGAATGCCGAGGACCGCTGTCCCGATGAGAAGGCAGAGTTGCTTCATGTTTTAGTAAGGCGTTGATTTAATACGTGCGCAAAGATATAAATTAATTCTGAAAAACAGTCCCTTTCCGAAGGTGATATTTTACAAGTATGTAGGTAATACGTTGCCGGATACGCATTTTTTTTCGAAAAAAATCGTATCTTTGGTATCCGAAAATCAAAAAATGATAGACTGCTGCATATTCGATTTGGACGGAGTTATCGTCGATACGGCCCGCTGCCACTATCTGGCGTGGGCCGCGCTTGCGCGTGAACTGGGCTTCGTGTTCACCCCTGAAGCGGGCGAAGCCACCAAGGGGGGTGAGCCGCATGGCGTCGCTGGAGATCGTCCTGCGTGCCGGGGGGCTTGAGGATCGCTTTTCCGCCGCTGAAAAGGAGCGCCTCGCCGCCGAAAAGAATGCGCGTTACCTGCGCTTCGTTTCGCAAATGACTTCCGCCGAGGTGCTTCCGGGTGTGGCGGCGTTTTTGCACGACGTGCGCAGCCGCGGCGTGCGGGCGGTGCTCGGCTCGGCGTCGAAGAACGCGGGGACGATCCTCGACCGGTGCGGCCTCCGGCCGCTGTTCGACGCCGTGGTCGACGGCAACGAGGTCGCTCGGGCCAAACCCGATCCCGAGGTCTTCCTGAAGGGGGCTGCCGCCGTGGGGGCCGCGCCGTCCGTGTGCGTGGTCTTCGAGGATGCCGCCGCGGGCATCGAGGCCGCTTCGCGTGCGGGCATGCGTTCGGTGGGCGTCGGGGGCGGTGCGTCGCTTTCGGCCGCCACGATGCGGCTGGAAACCTTCGAGGGATTCACGTTTGAAAAATTGGCAATGAAGATCGACCGGGGCTGACTTTCCGGCCCGTGCGGCAGGCCGCTCTCGGGGGAGGGGTTCAGGGCGGGGCCGATTGCAGACCCGGCGCGGCGCCGCCGAGGGTTGCGGCCAGATACGGTGAAACAAGCGATAAAGAACAATGTGTAAATTATGAACGACTACATAAAAACCGACCCCTGGCGCCTCGTCGAGGATCGCTTCGATCCTTCGCGGGCGCTCGCTTCCGAATCGCTCTTCGCGCTGGGCAACGGCGTCATGGGCGGCCGCGCCAATTTCGAGGAGCGCTACTCGGGCCCGTCGCTTCAGGGCAACTACATCGGCGGGGTCTATTACCCCGACAAGACCCGCGTGGGGTGGTGGAAGAACGGCTACCCGGAGTATTTCGCCAAGGTCCCGAACGCCGCGTTCTGGATCGGGGTCGACGTCGGGATCGACGGCGAGCCGCTCGACCTGGCGACCGTCGCGGAGGTGAAGAGCTTTTACCGCGAGACGGACATGCGCCGTTCGGTGCTGACGCGCCGCATGCGGGTCGTGCTGAAAAACGGCGTCGAGGTGGCCGTCGAGGCGGTGCGTTTCCTCTCGCTGGCGCGCCGCGAACTGGGCGTCGTGAAATACGCCGTCACGCCGCTCAACCGGGCGGCCCGGATCACCTTTTCGCCCCATATCGACGCCGACGTGCGCAATGCCGACGCCAACTACGACGAAAAGTTCTGGGAGGAGGTCTCGACCGGGGCCGACGCCACACAGAGCCGTACCAAAAAGAGCGGGTTCGAGGCGGCCTGGGCGCAGGCCGTCGAACTGGACGGCGCCGAGTGGCATTGCGAAACCCGTCCCGAAAAAGGTCCGGGCCACCGCTGCGGTCAGCCGGGAAAAGGGCTGCGCCGCCACTTTATATAAATATGCGGGCATCTGCTCGTCGCTCAACCACGCCCCGGCGGACCTTACCGCCGCTGCGCGCGCCGTCGCGGCTTCGGGTCGGGAGGCGGGCTTCGAAGCCCTGCTCGAAGAACAGACGGCCGCCTGGGCCGCCCGCTGGCACGGCTGCGACGTCGTCGTCGGGGGCGATCCCGCGGCCCAGCAGGGCATCCGCTTCTGCATCTTCATGCTCCTGCAAACCTACACGGGCGTCGACACCCGCCTCAATATCGGTCCCAAGGGCTTCACGGGCGAGAAATACGGCGGCGTCACCTACTGGGACACCGAGGCCTACTGCCTGCCGTTCTACCTGGCCACCGCCGGGCAGGCCGTGGCCCGCGAACTGCTGGTCTACCGCTACAACCAGCTGGACAAAGCCATTGAAAACGCCGCGAAACTGGGGTTCCGCGACGGTGCGGCGCTCTACCCGATGGTCACCGTCAACGGTGAGGAGTGCCACAACGAGTGGGAAATCACCTTCGAGGAGATCCACCGCAACGGCGCCGTCGCCTATGCGATTTTCAATTACATCCGCTATACCGGCGACACGGCGTATCTTGCCGACTGCGGACTGGAGGTGCTGTTGTCCGTGGCGCGCTTCTGGGCGCAGCGCATCACGTGGTCCGCGGCCCGTCGGAAGTACGTCCTGCTGGGCGTCACCGGCCCCAACGAGTACGAGAACAACGTCAATAACAACTGGTATACCTCCTATATCGCCTGCTGGTCGATGCGCTACGCCGCCGAGGCGGCCCGTTGGGTGCGTGAAAACCGCCCTGCGGACTACGCACGCATCTGCGCGAAGCGCCGTTTCGACGAGGCGGTTGAGACGAAGCGGTGGCTCGAAATCGCCGACGGCATGTACTTCGGCGAGGACCGCGAACTGGGCATCTTCCTCCAGCAGGACGGCTATCTGGACAAGGAGCAGATCCTTGCCGGCGACCTCGACCCTGCGGAGCGGCCCATCAACCAGCGATGGTCGTGGGACCGCATCCTGCGCTCGTGCCTGATCAAGCAGGCCGATGTGCTGCAGGGGCTTTATTTCTTCGGGGACGATTTCGACCTCGACACCGTCCGCCGCAATTTCCGCTTCTACGAGGCGCGCACGGTCCACGAATCGTCGCTTTCGCCCTGCGTCCACGCCATCCTCGCCGCGCGCATCGGCGATCTGGACAAGGCCTACGAACTCTACCTGCGCACGGCGCGCCTGGACCTCGACGACTACAACCGCGAGGTCCGCGAGGGCTGCCACGTCACTTCGATGGCGGGTTCGTGGCTCTCGGTGGTCGAGGGTTTCGGGGGCATGCGCGTCCGCGACGGCGTGCTGTCGTTCGACCCGCAGCTGCCCGCCGCGTGGGAGTCCCTCTCGTTCAAAGTCAATTTCCGGGACCGGGTGCTGGCCGTGAGCGTTACGCGCGAGGCGGTTGAGGTCGCCTGCGAGGGCGAGCCGATCGAGATCGAAATCCGCGGGGTCCGCCGCCTCGTCGGCCCGATTAATGATTGAATTGTGAATTATGAATTGTGAATCGACCGGCCTTCATCCCGAATGGAGCTATCAGGCCGTCCTGTATGAAATGAACGTGCGCCAGCTCACGCCCGAAGGCACGCTGCGCGCCGCAGCCGCAAAACTGCCTTTCCTCAAAGACCTCGGCGTCGACGCCGTGTGGCTCATGCCGGTCTATCCGATCGGCGAGGCCGAGCGCAAAGGCTCGCTCGGCTCCTACTATTCGATCCGCGACTACTGCGCCGTGAATCCCGAACTGGGCACGATGGCCGATTTCGACGCCTTCGTCGCCGAAGCCCACCGCCTCGGGCTGAAGGTCCTGCTCGATTGGGTGGCCAACCACACGGCGCGCGACGCCCGGTGGATCGCCGAGGAGCACGCCTCGTGGTACGAGCGCGACGCTTCGGGGCAGCCGGCCGTACCGTGGGACTGGTCCGACACTGCCAAGCTCAACTACGCCAACCGCGACGTGTGGCGGGCCGAGGCCGACGCCATGGAGTTCTGGCTCACGCGGCACGCCGTCGACGGCTTCCGCTGCGACATGGCGATGCTGGTTCCCATCGGTTTCTGGAACGAGACCTCGCTGCGCCTGCGGCGCGTGAAGCCCGACCTGTTCATGCTGGCCGAGGCCGAGGAGCGGAATCTTTTCGAGGAGGGTGCTTTCGACGCCTGCTACGCCTGGCGGATGCACCACCTGATGAACGACGTGGCCCAGCAGCGGACCCGCGTCACGGCCCTGCGCGACTATATCTACGCCGACCGCGACGACTATCCCGACTCGGCCATGCGCCTCACGTTCACGTCGAACCACGACGAGAATTCGTGGAGCGGCTCCGAATTCACCCGGCTGGGCGATGCGCGTGAGATCATGGCGGTCTTCACGTTCGTCGTGCCGCGCGGTCTGCCGCTGATCTACACCGGGCAGGAAATCGGCTACGACCATTCGTTCGCCTTTTTCGACCGCGACCCGATCCCGGCCTACGGCGCCAACACCTTCACGGAGTTCTACCGCCGGCTCACGGCCCTGCGTCACGACAACCCGGCTCTGGCGTCGGGGGAGCGGGGCGGCGCGGTGAGCGAGATCCGCAACAACGCCGAGGACTGCCTGATGACGCTGGTCCGCGAGACGGCGGGCAACCGGGTCGTGGCGGTGATGAACCTCTCGCCCTACGCCATCCATGCCGACTACTATACGGGCATCTACGCCGGGATGTACACCGACGCCATGACGGGTGAGCCTTACGAACTCCGCGGCCGCGTCGAGGAGGACATGGCCCCGTGGAGCTACCGGATACTGACACGCTGAATGAAGAAACGAACCAATCGAACCATGCGAAAAACATTTTGTCTGCTGGCGGCTTTGCTGCTGGCGGCGGGGCCTGCGGGAGCCTCGGGCGACGGGGCCGGAAAGCACCGGGAGTGCGCGGCCGGAATGAACCTCGTGCAGAATCAGTGGTCTGGCAAACGGGTCGCCTTTCTCGGCGATTCGATCACGGACGAGCGCCATGTCGGCACAACGAAAAACTACTGGCAGTATCTGGCCGAGATGCTGGGCATCGTGCCTTTCGTCTATGGAATCAACGGCCACCAGTGGTCCGATGTGCTGGGGCAGGCCCGGAAACTGTACGCCGAGCGGGGCGACGCCGTCGATGCCGTCGTCGTCCTTGCCGGGACCAACGACTTCAACGCCGGCGTGCCGCTGGGCGAGTGGTACGAGGTCCGGGAGGCGGAGTGCCCGATGCCGGGTTCCGGCGTGGGGACGCGGATGCGCCGCACGCCTTCGGCGGACCCCGGGACCCTCTGCGGACGAATCAACGCCGTGCTGGCCTTTCTCAAAGAGCACTATCCGACCAAGCAGGTCATCCTGCTCACGCCGCTTCACCGCGGTTATGCGCGTTTCAGCGACCGGAACGTCCAGCCCGACGAATCGTACCCCAACCGGCTGGGGCTCTATGCCGACGCCTATGTCGCCAAAATCCGCGAGGCCGGGAGCGTCTGGGCGGTTCCGGTGATCGATCTTAACAGCATCAGCGGCCTTTATCCCCTTGCCGATTCCCACGTCCGTTACTTCAGCGACGGGCAGACCGACCGGTTGCATCCCAACGCTGCGGGGCATGAGCGTATGGCCAGGGTCCTGGCCTGTCAGTTGCTGGCGTTCCCGGCCTGCTTCGATTGACTGCGCCGGAAAAAGCCTTGAATCCGTCGGCGAATCTTGCCGGGCGGAACAGGTTTGCGAAATTTTTTCTATCTTTGCCGGAACCAAAGCAGTACAGCGCATGTTTTTCGTCGTAAAATATTCTCCGGATAAGGACCGTCAGCCGGTCCTCGCCGCGCTGCGCCGCAACTCCCCCCCCGAAAATAACTGATATACACTGTGTCGGCCCTGCCGCCGACGCCCCGCGGATGATTCGTTTCGTCCGCGCGCATCGTCGTGTCATGTTTTCACGCACCCTTTTTACTAATCCAATAAATTCTTTATGCAAATGAAAACACTGTTTTCTTCTTTGAGAGCGCTCCGGACGGGAGCTTTCTATCTTATGGTTGCGGCATCTGTCTGTGCCGCGGGACTTGTTTCGTGCGACGACGGCGATGACGACGGCAAGATCGACGGCGGCGCGCCTTTCACGGGGGCATGGGTCATGACCCACATCGAGATCACGGACGAGGAGGGGACCGACGGCGGCGACACCGCGGGCCTGGGAACCGTGCGTCTGACGCTGAACGACGACAATACGTTCGTCTACGAGGTGAATATCCCGGGAGACGGGGAGGAGGAGCCGGAGAGCTACACCGAGCGCGGCACATGGGCCTGGGCGAATCCGCTGCTGACGTTGAACTACGGCGACTATCGGAGTCAATTGAAGGTCCTTACTTGGACTGACAACAAGCTCGTCACCGAACAGTCCGAGGACGGCGAGACGGAACGGCGTACGTGGAAAAAACAATAGCCCGCTGCCATGAAAAAGTTCTTTGTCTCTTTTCTTCTGGCCGTTTTTGCGACCGGAGCGTATGCCCAGGAGAACCAGTCGCGGCTGGACTCCCTGCAACAGGTCGTGAGCGCGCTTTCGTCGCGTGTGGAAGACACGCAGAAGGCCGAACTGAACCGTGCCGTCTGGAAGGACCGCGCCAAGTATTTCAACCTCGGCTATGTCAAACAGAAGCTCGCGGACAAGACCTACGGCGGGGAACTCAAGAGCGATTTCGGAGCCTCGTTGAGCTGGGGCAAGACCTACTACCTGCACCGGAAACCGCTTTTCGGCATGCTGAAATTCGGCCTCGACTGGTCGTGGATGGACATCAACTACGCTAAATTCTCGCTCGACGCGTTCGACGGGGAGACGGGCGAACCGCTTCCGTCCGACGTGCACCAGGCCGAGATCGGCATGCAGTTCGGCCCGTCGCTGACGGTCAACCCCGTGCACCGCCTCAAGGTCGGCGGCTATTTCCGCGTCACGCCCTCCTATTCGCTCCTTTACATGGACGAGACCGTGCACCACCACTACGTGACCTTCTGCAATGCCGGCTGCACCCTGGCCTGGAAGGTCGTTTCGGTGGGCGTCGAGTGGCGCTGGGGCACGGCCAAATACGACGGGCTGAAATTCGACGAGGATGCCTTCGACGAGGATTATGCCGAGGGCGGCGACGCTCCGTCGGCCGGTGACGTGATGGATCAGATGAAGGTTCCCGACCGCAAGTTCAAAACCAGTTCCGTACGTTTCTACTTCGGGTTCCGGTTCTGACGTCCGGTTCCGGACCGGAAGCGTTGCGGCGGCGACACCTCGCGGTGCGCCGCCGTTTTTGCGACCTGCGGCCCGTTGTGGCGGAAAACGCTCCGGGAGGTGTGCGGAATCCCGGTTTTTTGTCTATCTTTGGCGCAGTAACGACGCTTTCGGAAAGTTGGAACGTTTTGTCGAATCACATGCGGTTCGGTTTTGCGGCGGCCCGACTTTTTGCTATCTTTGTTCCGAGGTTATGAGAAAAATAACGATCCTTTGCCTGCTGCTCGCCTGCGCATTGCCCGTCTTTGCGGGCACGTACCGTCCGGAGCAGATTCCCAACGTCCAGCGAATGGACGGGAGCCGTTACGTCTCCGATCCCGACGGTATCCTGTCGCCTGCCGCCGTGGCGCATATCGACTCCGTCTGCGCTTCGCTGCGTGAGCGGGGACTCGCGCAGGTCGCCGTGGTCGCCGTCGACGACATCGCGGGCGGCGATCCGTTCTCGTTCGCCGTCGATCTGTTCCGCAGCTGGGGCGTGGGCAGCGCCAAAAGCGACAACGGCCTGGGCATCCTGCTGGTGAAGGACCTGCGGGAAATCCGCTTCGTCACGGGCGGAGGTCTCGAAGGCATCCTTCCCGACGCACTCTGCAAACGTATCCAGCTCACCTACATGCTTCCCGCCTTCCGCGAGGGGGATTACAGCGCGGGCATGGTTGCCGGAGTCGGGGCAGCGGCCACGATTCTCGAAGGGGGCGAGGTCGACCTGAGCGGCGATGCCGACGAGGAGCTTCCGGCGTGGATGATCTTTTTGATCGTCGTGGGATTCGTCGTCGTTCCGCTGGGCGTGGTGCTGGTGAACTACTATTTTTCCCGCCGTTGCCCGAGGTGCCGTAAGCTGACGCTGAAACAGCAGTCGCAGCAGGTGTTGAGCGTCACGCGAAGCTACCGGCTGGTCGAATATACGTATGTCTGCTCGAACTGCGGCGCCGTGGTGAAACGGCAGGCCAAGAACCTTCGCGACGACAATTTCGGCGGCGGGGCCGGGGGCGGCACGATCATCGGCGGCGGCTTCGGACGCGGCATGGGCGGCGGCGTGGGCGGCGGTGGCTTCGGGGGAGGTTCCTTCGGCGGCGGCGGAGCGGGTTCGCGCTGGTAACGGGAGCAATGAATAATGAATAATGAACGATTAACGATTTGCGGATATGAAAAAATGGATTTGGATCGGCGTTGTCGCCGTGGTGGTGATCTTCTTTATGCGACGTACAACGGTTTCGTCAACAAGGAGGAGGGGCTTAAAAGCGCCTGGTCCAACGTCGAGACGCAGTACCAGCGCCGTGCCGACCTGATTCCCAATCTGGTCAGCACCGTGAAGGGCTATGCGGCCCACGAGACGCAGACCCTGAACGAGGTGACCGAAGCGCGCGCCCGGGCCACGTCGATCAACCTTTCGGCCGACGACCTGACGCCCGAGAAACTCGCGCAGTTCCAGCAGGCGCAGGCGCAGGTGCGCTCGGCGCTGGGCCGCCTGATCGCCGTGTCGGAGAGCTATCCCGACCTGAAGGCCAATCAGAATTTCCTCGAATTGCAGGCCCAGCTCGAAGGCACCGAGAACCGTATCGCCGTCGCCCGCAAGGACTTCAACGCCGTGGCGCAGCGGTACAATGTCTCCGTGCGCCGCTTCCCGGCCAACCTCGTCGCCAAAATGTTCGGTTTCGAGCAGAAGCCCTACTTCGAGTCGGCCGAAGGCTCCGAAGCCGCGCCGCAGGTTACCTTCTAAATGGCCTCGGAACGTTCCCGCGGCTATGTGCTGGGAGCCATGGCCGCGGCCAGTTACGGACTCAATCCGCTCTTCGCGCTGCCCCTTTACGGGGCGGGCATGGGAGTGGATTCGGTGCTTTTCTACCGTTATCTGCTGGCTGCGGTGATGCTGGGCGCGCTGATGCTCGTCCGGCGGCAGTCGTTCGCCCTGCGGCGGCGTGACGTCCTGCCGCTCGCGGCGATGGGCGTGCTCTTCTCCGTCTCGTCGCTGCTGCTTTTCGAGAGCTACAACCTCATGGACGCCGGCATCGCCTCGACGATCCTGTTCGTCTATCCGGTGATGGTCGCCGTCATCATGGCCGTGGGCTTCCGCGAACGGGTCACCGCTGCCACGGTCGTCTCGATCGCCCTGGCGTGCGGGGGCATCTCGCTGCTTTACAAAGGGGGCGACGGCGCGACGCTCAGCCTCGCGGGCGTGCTGCTGGTCTTCCTCTCGGCGCTCGCCTATGCGATCTACATCGTCGGCATCAACCGCTCGTCGCTCAAGGATCTCCCGACCGAGAAACTCACCTTTTACTGCCTGGTTTTCGGCTCGCTGGTCTATGTCGTTCGGCTGCGCGGCTATGCCGATCTGCAAGCCATCCCTTCGCCTCTGATGTGGATCAACGCCGTTTCGCTGGCGCTGTTCCCGACGATCGTCTCGCTGGTGACGATGGCCGGGGCCATCCGCCGCATCGGCTCCACGCCCACGGCGATCCTCGGGGCGCTGGAACCCGTCACGGCGCTGTTTTTCGGCGTCGTGGTCTTCGGCGAGCGGTTCACGCTGCGCATCGGGGTCGGCGTGTCGCTGATCCTCGTCGCCGTGACGCTCATCATCGCCGGCAAGTCGATCCGCATTCCCACCTCCGTCACGCACCTGGCCCGATGGATGGCCCGTCCGCGCCTGCCTCGCTGGGCCGTGCGCTGGGCGCGCCGCCTGCCGCTTCCCCGCATCCGCCGCAACGGCTGACCTACATTCCCTTTTTGATTCCGGCGCGGATCAGCCCGGCGTTGACCGGCAGCGCCGCGAGGAATCCGCAGGCCATCGCGATCTGCATCATGAACCAGAACTGGAACGAGGTGCGGGGCAGCGTTGCGCCGCCGTTGAGGGCGAAGATCACCACGGCCATCCAGCCGTACATCCCCGCCTGCCAGGCCGTCAGCGACAGTATGTCGGCCTTTGCGGCCCGCCGCACGATCTCGCCGCGGGGCGTTTTCGGCTCCATGCCGCGGATCGCCGCATACTGGAACCCGATGCCGAAAACGAGAGCGAGGATATAGTCGAAGACCCACGACCCGGCGATCATACTGCCGCCGATGGCCACCGGGACGAAGAAGAGGAACCATTCGCCCACGAGGTCGGCCAGCGTGCATCCGGCTCCGCAGTGGAGCGTCGAGAGCACCGCTGACTGCCACCGGGGCCGCGCCGGCATCGCCATCTGCTCCATCCGCATCCCGTGCATGTCCATCCCCGGCATGTCCATCCCGCCGGCCCCTGCATTGCCGCCATTTTTCCCGCCGGACGCCGTCCCTTCCGTGCGCCTCTCCTTTTCATCGAGCGTGCAGCGTTTCACACGTCCGAAGGCGTAGTAGGCCCACAGCCCGAAGAAACCGGCCCAGAGGCCCGTCAGTATCCATACGCTGTTCATGATGCGCATCGGTTGGCGGCATGTGCGCAGGTCGGCGGCGATGACGGCCGCCGAGGCGATGCCTCCGACGACGAAGATTTCGGCGATATACGGAAATTGCTGCATGAGGAAAAGTTTTTCCCGCGATGCAGCAATTTATGTACCGTTCGGACTGCGGATGCCCGGGGATGTTACAGACGGCTCTTTTCGTCGGCCGAACCCGCCTCGACGGCCTTGCGCTTGAAGGCCTTCCCCGACTTGAAGTTGTAGGTCAGCCCGATGCGGAACGAGCGGTTGCTCCAGGTCTGCCGGGCCTTCATCGTGCGGACGAACCCGTCGCCGTGCGCTCCGATCACCTGTCCCTGGTCCAGCAGATTCTGCACCGAGAACGAGGCGGTGAACCGGTCGCCGAAACGTTTCTTCACACCCGCCTGCAAACGGTGGTCGGGTTCGACCCAGCAGTTGCCCAGGTCGAGCCGGCTCTGGTAGCGGTAGGAGAGGTCGATGTAGAATTTCGCCGGGAGGGTGAAGGTGGTCGAGAGGTTGACGAATCCCCAGTTGAAGAACTCCTCGGCGCCGTGCTGTTCGACGCGCTGTCCGCGGCGCATGTAGGTCACGTTGGCGTTCAGCTGCCACCATTTCGCGGGTTGGAACGGCAGGTTGACCGAGGCGTAACAGTTCTTCGTGGCGTCGTAATTGACCCATGCCAGTTGCAGCAGGTCGGGATTCTCCGGGTCGGCCTGCATCGTCTGCTGAATCTCGTCGCCGACGAGCTGCACGCCCGCCGTGAGGGTGTATTTGTGGGCGGCCACCAGCGTCAGGCTCACGTCGTGCTTGAACGACGGGTCGAGCGACGGGTTTCCCGTCTGGTAGGTGTAGTCCGAAATCTGCATCCGCTGGGGGCTGAGGCTCCAGAACCGCGGCCGCTCGATGGTCCGGGCGTACTGGGCGATCAGCGACCATCCTTTCTCCTTCGAAAGGGCGAAGGAGACGTTGGCGTTGGGAAAGAGCGAGAAATAGTCCTGCCCGACGTCTTTTCCCGTCGTGTGGGTGTACTCGCCGCGCACTCCCGCCACGAAGCTCCAGCGTCCGAGATTGGCCGACGCGATGGCGTACGCCGCGGCGATGTTCTCCGTGTAGTTGATCGTGAAGCTCTGGTCGTCGTTGCGCGACCACGCGTCGTTGATCCGGTACTCGTACAGCGCGTCGTTGTGCATGTCGTTGTAGGTGTACTTGGCTCCGGCCCGCAGCGACCAGCGGGGCGAGAATTTCTTTTCGAGGGCCAGCGTCGCCGTGGCGACGTTGTAGACGCTCGCGGCGTTGTCGCGGTAGGTGGAGTCCGCCGCCGAACCCGGAGCCGTTATGCGGCTGAAATTGTCGTTTCCGGCGTCGGTCTCGCGGCGGGTGTAGTCGAGGAGCAGTTTGAGCGTCGAGCCGAGCGTGTCGATCTTGCGGATGTAGTTGAACGTCGCCGAGTAGTTGTTGCGGACGTTGAGGTTGTCGAAATAGCTGTCGGTGTGTGTCAGCGTTCCGCCGTCGTGGAAATCCGTGTAGGTGTTGTTCGGCTCTCCGTTGCGGTTGCGCCAGTATTCCACCTCCGCGCCGACGCTGTTTTTGTCGTCGATCTCGACCACCGCTCCGGCGCTGGCCCCGAAGCTGCGGGTGCGGCCCTTCATCTCCGAATGGGCGCTGAGCGCCTTGTCCGCCGAATTGTAGAGCGTTTGCTCGTCGGTGATCGTTCTGTCCTTTCCGAAAGACCCCCATGCCGAGGCGTAGAAGTCCGCGCGGCCCGAATGTACGTTAATGTTGGCCGACGGATCGTATCGGTGAATGATTGTGCCCTGCGAGGTGTTGAACGACACCGAGCCGTCGACGCCGTTCTCGCGGCGTTTTTTGAGCGTGATGCGGATGATGCCGCCCGCCGAGTCGGCGTCGTAGTCGGCTCCCGTGGTGGGCACGACCTCGATTTTCTGGATGTCGTCGGCGCGCAGCGAACGCAGGTAGGTCAGCAGCTGCGCCGGTTCCATGCGCAGCTCGCGGTCGTTGACGTACACCTTCGAACCGCTCTTGCCGTTGATCGAGATCTTCTCGTCGTCCACCCATACGCCCGGAGCGCGCTCCAGCAGTTCGATGCCGTCCTTGCCGATCGCCGCCGGGGCGTTGGCCACGTCGACCACGAAACGGTCGGCCTCGCGCCGCACCAGCCGGGCCTTTACCTCCACGCTCTGGATGCCGGTCGCCGAGGCGTGCATCACGAAATCGCCCAGGTGGCTCTCCTGCTCCACGCGCACCGGCTTCTTCACGGGGTCGAATCCGAGATACTGAATCCAGAGCGTGTATTCGCCGGGGGCGGCTTTCAGCACGAAGCGCCCTTCGGCGTCGGTTGCCATGCCGGCCACCTGCTCGGTTCCTTTCAGCAGGACGACCGTTGCGTATTCGACGGCTTTTCCCTGTTCGTCCACCACGCGGCCCGTCGAGGGGCAGAGGTGCGCCGCAAAGAGCTGGGTTGCGGTTGTCGCGAGCGTTACGATAAGGAGGATCAGTCTTTTCATAATATTCTGTTTTGCATTTTATTTGTTAGTGCAAAGATATATAATAATATTTATACTGTGCAAAGCATAGTACTAAAAATTTCAGAAAATTTTCGATACTTATGTATATGGATATCCGCAGCTCTTGCGGGGGTGTTCTCCGGGTGTAAAGATACCCCCCCCCGGCTGCGGACCAAATTTTTACGTGACTTTTTTTCGCGGCCCCGCTTTTTCGCCTCCTGGAAACGGATGCCGTGAACATTTTGTTGAAAATTCGCCGACTGGCGGGGTAGGAATCCCGGGAAATAATTCCTAAATTTGCAGATTGAATTAATATGGCTAATTGTCCCCGGACGCCGGATATGCAATAAACGATGACGGTATGTTAAGTGCTTTATACTACCTTTTTTGGTGCTTCTGTGCACGCTCTTTATGATTCTGTCGGCCCTTGCGCTGGTCGTCTGCTATCCTTTCGACCGGGGGCGCCGGACGGTGCACGAGCTGTCGCGCATCCTGGTGCGGATTTTCTTCTTCATCCCGCCCTTCTGGCGGCAGCGGGTCATCGGCCGCGAACTGATCGACCGGAAGAGGCGCTACGTCATCGTCGTCAACCACAACACGGTGATCGACATCCCGGCGCTTTACTACATTCCGCTCAATTTCCGCTGGGTGTCGAAGCGCGAGGTCTTCAAGACGCCCTTCTTTCGGGCAGTACCTCGTCCTGCACGGCGACATCTGCATCAACCGCGGCCGCGCCGCCGAGGCGCTGGAGCAGATGGTCCGCGACGGGAAAATATGGATTTCGCGCGGGGCTTCGGTGGCCGTTTTCCCCGAGGGCACGCGCTCGAAGGACGGCGAGATCCACCGTTCAAGGCGGGGGCCTTCACGCTGGCCAAGGAGGCGGGCGTGGAGATTCTTCCCGTGGTGCTCGACGGTACGAAGACGCTGATCAAAAAGAACCTGGCATTCAACTGGGGCAACCGGATCACCGTCCGCGTGCTGCCTCCGTCCCGGCCGCGGAGGTCGCCGCTCTGGAGACGCACCTCCTGATGCAGACGGTCCGCGACCGCATGTGCGGGGCGCTCGCCGAAATCCGGAAACAGCAATAGATTATGGCAGATTTACTCAATACCAACGCAACCAATTACGGCGACGACGCCATCGTGACCCTCTCTCCGCGGGAGCACATCCGGCTGCGCCCCGGCATGTACGTCGGCACGGTGGGCGACGGTTCGCAGCCCGACGAGGCGCTCTACGTGCTGATCAAGGAGGTCGTTGACAACTCGATCGACGAGTTCATCATGGGCGCGGGCCGGCAGATCGACATCACGATCGCCGACAACGTGGTCACGGTGCGCGACTACGGCCGCGGCATCCCCCTCAAGTCGCTCGCGGCGGCCGTCGGGCAGATGAACACGGGCGGCAAGTACGGGGGCGATGCCTTCAAGAAGACCGTGGGTCTGAACGGTGTGGGCGTCAAGGCCGTGAACATGCTTTCCGAAGAGTTTACGGCCCGCTCGGTGCGCGACGGCGAAGCCCGTACGGTGACCTTCGCCAAGGGACTCGAAGTGAGCGACACGTGGGAGAGCGGCGTGAGGGAGAAGAACGGCACTTTCATCTCGTTCCGCGTCGACGAGGAGGTTTTCGGGCAGTACGCCTACAACCTCGAATACGTCGAGCAGATGATCTGCAACTACACCTACCTGAATCTGGGGCTGACGTTCAATTTCAACGGCAGCAGCTACGTCTCGAAAAACGGCCTGCTGGACCTGCTGAACGAAAACATGACCGAGGAGCCGCTCTATCCGCCGATCCACCTTTCGGGCGACGACATCGAGGTGGTGATCACCCACGGCACGGGCTACGGCGAGAGCTACGACTCGTTCGTCAACGGCCAGCACACCACGCAGGGCGGCACGCACCAGACGGCCCTGCGCGCCGCCGTCGCCAAGACCGTCAAGGAGTTCTACCACAAGGACTACGACCCCTCGGACATCCGCACGTCGATCATCGCGGCCATTTCGGTCAAGGTCACCGATCCGATCTTCGAGAACCAGATGAAGACCAAATACGGTTCGAAGGAGGTCGAGCCGGGGGTTTCGGTCAACAACTTCGTGGCCGACTTCCTCACCAAGCACCTCGACGACTACCTGCACAAGCACTCCGAGACGGCGCAGATTCTCCAGAAGAAGATCGTCGAGAACGAAAAGGAGCGCAAGGCGATTTCGGGCATCCAGAAGAAGGCCCGCGAGACGGCCAAGAAGGTGAGGCTGAACAACAAGAAACTGCGCGACTGCAAGATACACCGCACGGACCGCAACGAGCTGGCCGAGCAGTCGATGATCTTCATCACGGAGGGTAACTCGGCGTCGGGCTCGATCACCAAGAGCCGCGACGTGCGCACGCAGGCGGTCTTCTCGCTGCGCGGCAAGCCGCTCAACTGCTACGGGCTCACCAAAAAGGTGGTCTACGAGAACGAGGAGTTCAACCTCCTGCAGGCGGCGCTCAACATCGAGGAGGATATGGACAACCTCCGCTACAACAAGGTGATCATCGCCACCGATGCCGATGTCGACGGCATGCACATCCGCCTGCTGATGATGACCTTCTTCCTGCAGTTCTTCCCCGACGTGATTCGTCAGGGCCATCTGTTCGTGCTGCAAACGCCGCTTTTCCGCGTGCGCAACAAGAAGGAGACGCACTACTGCTATTCGGAGGACGAACGCCTGAAGGCCGTTTCCCGCTGCGGCGCCAACGCCGAAATCACGCGATTCAAAGGTCTGGGCGAGATTTCGCCCGACGAGTTCCGCGAATTCATCGGCGAGGGGATGCGGCTGGACAAGGTCCGCATCACCAAGGACGACCCGATCCACGACCTGCTGGAGTTCTACATGGGCAAGAACACCTACGAGCGGCAGGGCTTCATCATCGACAACCTGCGCATCGAGGAGGATATCGTCGAGCAGGACCTTGCAATCAGTTAAAGGAATATGGCAGAGAACAAAGATAAAGACGAACTGATCCCGGGCGAAGCGTTCAGCGAGGACGCCTCGGCCCCCGAAACCGCGGACGATGCGGCGGACGACACGCCTGTGGCCGAGGCTCCGGCCAAGGCGGGCAAGTTCGACCGGCTGACGCAGGACGAGGGGGGCGTGCGCAAACTGACGGGCATGTATAAGAACTGGTTCTTGGATTACGCTTCGTACGTGATCCTCGAACGCGCCGTGCCCCATGTCGAAGACGGTCTGAAACCCGTTCAGCGGCGCATCCTCCACGCCATGAAGGTCGTGGACGACGGCCGCTACAACAAGGTGGCCAACATCGTGGGGCAGACCATGCAGTACCACCCGCACGGCGATGCGTCGATCAAGGACGCGCTGGTGCAGCTGGGGCAGAAAGACCTGCTGATCGACTGTCAGGGTAACTGGGGCAATATCCTCACGGGCGACGAGGCCGCCGCGGGCCGTTATATCGAGGCCCGCCTGTCGAAATTCGCCAACGAAGTGGTCTTCAACAAGAAGACCACCGAGTGGATGCTTACCTACGACGGCCGCAAGGAGGAACCGGTCACGCTGCCGATCAAGTTCCCGCTGCTGCTGGCGCAGGGTTCGGACGGTATCGCCGTGGGTCTGGCTTCGAAAATCCTGCCCCACAACTTCGTGGAGCTTATCAACGCCTGCATCGCCCATCTTCAGGGCCGCGAATTCCAGCTTTACCCCGACTTCCCGACGGGCGGCATGGCCGACGTGAGCCGTTACAACGACGGTCTTCGCGGCGGTGCGGTGAAGGTCCGCGCCAAGATTTCGAAGATCGACAAACGTACGCTGGCCATCACCGAAATTCCCTATACCACGACCACCGAGTCGATCAAGGATTCGATCATCAAGGCCAACGACAAGGGCAAGATCAAGATCAAGAAGGTCGATGACAATACGGCCGACCGGGTCGAGATCGTCATTCAGGTCTCGCCCGACGAGTCGAGCGACAAGACCATCGACGCGCTCTACGCCTTCACCGACTGCGAGGTGTCGATCGCCCCGAACTCGTGCGTCATCTGGGACGAGAAGCCGCACTTCCTCGGGGTTTCGGAGATCCTGCGCCGCTCGGCCGAGCATACCAAGTGGCTGCTGGGCCGCGAGCTGGAGATCCGGCTCGGCGAGCTGAACGAAGCGTGGCACGCCGCGTCGCTCGAACGCATCTTCATCGAGAACAAGCTCTACCAGCTCATCGAGGGCAGCAAGAGCCGCGAGGAGGCCTACGCCGCCGTGGACAAGGGGCTGGAGCCGTTCAAGAAACGGCTGCGACGTGAAGTGACGCTTGAAGACGTACAGAAGCTTACCGAGTTGAAATTTATCCGCATTTCGCGTTACGACAGCGACAAGGCCGACAACGAGATCAGACAGATCGAGGAGGACATCAAGGCCACGCAGTACGATCTGGACCACCTGACCGAATACGCCGTAGCCTATTACGAGCGCATCCGCGACAAGTACGGCAAGGGCCGGAGCGCCGCACCGAGCTGCGCGAGTTCGACTCGATCGAGGCTACGAAGGTCGCCGTGACCAACGCCAAGCTCTACGTCGACCGCGCCGAAGGCTTCTTCGGCATCGGCAAGTCGATGAAGGACGCGGAGCTGGTCTGCGACTGCTCGGACATCGACGACGTGATCGTCTTCACCAAGGACGGCCGTTACGTCATCACCAAGGTCTCGGACAAGGCTTTCTTCGACAAGAATATCTATTATATCGGCGTCTTCAAGCGCAACGACGACCGCACGATCTACAACGTCCTCTACCGCGACGGCAAGAACGGCCCGATCATGATGAAGCGCTGCGCCATCAAGGCCATCACGCGCGACAAGGAGTACGACATCACCAAGGGCACGCCCAAGAGCGAGATACTCTATATGTCTGTCAATCCGAACGGTGAGGCCGAGGTGCTCAAGATTTACTTCAAGCCCCGTCCGCGTCTCAAGAAGGTGATCGTCGACCTCGACTTCTCGACCCTCGCCATCAAGGGCGCCAGAGTCAGGGCAATCTCTTCTCGCGCTACGGCATCCACAAGATCGTCCTCAAGGAGCGCGGCACTTCGACGCTCGGCGGGCAGAACATCTGGTTCGACGAAGATGTCCGCCGGCTGAACGCCGACGGGCGCGGCAAGCTGCTCGGCGAGTTCAAGGGCGACGACCGCCTGATCGTCTGGACCTCGAAGAACCAGTACTATATCACCAACTACGACCTGGGCCAGCACTTCCCCGACGAAACCGTCCGCGTGGCGCGTTACGAGCCGGACCGGGTTTACAGCCTGTGTTATTACGACCGCGACCAGCGATACTACTACATGAAGCGTTTCACGGCCGAAATGTCGGATAAGATGCAGGATTTCCTCGACGCCGACGCCGATTTCGTCTGCGTGACGGACCGCGCCGGGGCCAAACTGGAGATCACCTACAAAGGGGCGCACGCCACGCGGCCTGCGGATGTGATCGACGTCGACGAGTTCGTGGGCGTCAAGAGCCACCGGGCCAAGGGCAAACGCCTGACGACCTACGACGTGGACCGGCTGCGGATGATCGAACCCGAACTGCCGCCCGAGCCGGAACCGTCGGATGATGAGGGGCTTGAAGGCGGTCAGCTGACGGGCGCTTCAGCTGACGCGGCGCAAGGCGCTGTGACAGAGACGGAAAATTCCGGAAAATCCGCCCCGAAGAAGCCGTCCGCCGCGCAACCCGTCCCGGAGAAGGCTCCGGCCGGCCAGCCCCGCACGGGCACGGCGGCGGGGGGCGTGGAGTTCGAGGTGGAGCGTCCGAAGGGCGATGCCGGCGAGATGATCGACCCCGAGCAGCTGAACCTGTTTTAACGAACTGTTTGCGATGAAACCTCTCTTTCTGGTCGGATATATGGGCTGCGGCAAGAGCACCCTCGGACGCAAGCTGGCGCGGCGTCTGGGCGTCGATTTCATTGACACCGATGCGCTGGTCGAGGAGCGCGAAGGCGCCTCCGTGGCCGACGTCTTCCGTTACGAGGGCGAGGAGCGTTTCCGCGAGGCGGAGCGCCGGGTCCTCGACGAGGTGATCGCAGCAGCGCCTTCGCCGTGGTCTCCACGGGGGGCGGGCTGCCCACGTGGCGCGACAACATGCCGTGCATGAACGCCGCCGGGCATACGGTCTACCTGCGCCGCTCGCCGGAGCGGATCGCCTGCCGGCTAAGCCCCTACGGACGCCGCAAGCGGCCCCGACTGCAAGGCCTCGACGACGAACAGCTGGTGGCCTTCATGCGCAGCGACATGTCGGTCCGCGAACCGTTCTACGTACAGGCTTCGCTCGTCGTCGACTGCGACCCGATGTCCGACGAGGAGCTGATAGAATATATTCTGGGACGACTGACGGCCCGAAATTGAGGAAATTCCGGGCGCATGCGATAAGCCCCTCCCGAGGGATGGGCTTGGGGTGGGGTCAGACTTGTATGCGCGGCTGAAGGCCGCGGGTGAGGCATCCGAAAGAACAAAAACCGTGAATGGATTTTCAAATAACGCTCCTATCGGAGTTTACGACTCGGGGCTGGGCGGACTGACCGTCTGGCGCGAGATCCGGCGCGCGCTGCCCGGCGAATCGCTCGCCTACCTCGGTGACGGCGCCAACTGCCCCTATGGCTCGCGGCCCCGCGAAGAGGTGCAGGCGCTGGCCGATGCCGCCGTCGCGCGGCTCGTCGAACTGGGTTGCAAGATGGTCGTCGTGGCCTGCAACACCGCCACGGCCGCGGCCATCGACTTCCTGCGCGAAAAATACGCCGGGCTGCCGATCGTGGGCATGGAGCCGGCCGTGAAACCCGCCTGCCTGGCTACCCGCAGCGGGGTGGTGGGGGTGCTGGCCACCGAGCGGAGCCTCGACGGCGAGCTGTTCCGCCGCACGGCCGCCCGGTACGGCAGCGGCATCGAGGTCCTGACCTACCCGGGCACGGGCTTCGTGGAGCTGGTCGAGGGTGACCGGGAGGATACGCCCGAGGCCGAAGCCACGGTGCGCGCCGCCGTGGAGCCGATGCTGGCGCGGGGCGCCGACCAGATCGTGCTGGGATGCACGCACTATCCCTTCCTGACGCCCGTGCTGGAACGCGTCGTCGCCGGGCGCGGCGTTGCGATCGTCGATCCGTCGCCCGCCGTCGCCCGCCGCGTCGGCCAGCTGCTCGACCGCGACGGCCTGCGCGCCTCGGCGGATAACCGCCCCGTGTTCACGTTCCACACCTTCGCCGGCGAAGCCTACCGCCTCCGCCTCGAACGGAAGGCTGCGGCGGCATGCAACCGGACCGTCGTCTGAATCGCTAAATTCCAAAAATCGCTAAAATTCCAAAAATCATGAAAAAGAGGATGTTCGGGCGGGTTGCCGCACTGATCGCCGGGATGCTGTTGTTGCAGACTTCGGCAGCGACGGCGCAACGGTTTCACGTTGTGTTGGATTACCACTACAACCTTGGATTCTCCGAGCGTTACGACGGAGAGAAGCTGAGCAGGGGCGACGGCTACAAGATGCACGGCAATTCGCTTCACCTGACCGCTTTGTACGACATCACGCAGCGCATCTCCGCCGGTGCGGGTATCGGCGCCGACCGCTATGAGGAGCCGGGGTACAATACGTTCCCTCTTTTCGGAACGTTTCGTTACCGTCCGATCCGGACCTTCCTTGACACATACGTCTATACGAATCTCGGCTACGGGGTCTTTACGCGCGAAGACAGCATTTATCCCGGTTGGATGTGGGACGCCGGCGTGGGGTATACCAAGATGTTCCGCAAGCATTTCGGTCTCAATTTCCAGGTGGGGTACAACCTCAAGGAGTTTCACGGCCAGAATTTCTATGGAATCGACCCGGACAGCGGCGCGGACTACGTGCGTAAGTTCAACAGCGTCCGCCACTCGTTGTCGCTGGGCGTTGGACTGGTCTTTTAAGGGCCGGGGACCTTGAATTGAACGGGCCTTCGCCGATGGCGAAGGCCCGTTCGGTTTTCTCGGATTTCCGGGCGTCAGCCCATGATGTAGACGGCCTTTTTGCCCAGCAGCCTGTACATCAGGGCCGTGAATCCCCAGGCCACGAGGAAGATGCACACCGACATCAGCGGAACCTGCAGCGGAATGGGCAGCGACGAGGGGCCGATCAGCAGGAAGAACGGACCTACGAGGAAATAGTGGACGATGTAGATGCCGAACCCGCATTTGGTGATGTTGGCCAGCAGCCGGGCGACCCGCTCGCTGTTTATCCGCACCTTCTGGAACAGCAGGAACACCGCGGCGGTCATGATCGCCACGTTCGGGCTGCAGAAGGTGAAGAACAGTTCCATGTCCGCCTCGGTCGACATCGCGTCGGCGGCCGCTGCGGCGAACCCGGAGTAGGTGACCCAATACCCCGCGCCGAACAGCACGGCGCTGATCGCGAGGGTTTTCGGAAAACTCCAGCCGTTGCCTTTTTTCAGGTAGTGGCCCAGGACGAGGTAGCCGTTGAATCCGGCGAAGTAGTAGAACATCCCGAAGGCGTTCCAGGTGCTTTCGCCGAAGAGGTAGCCGACGCCGAACCACGGGGCGACGTACGCTGTGGCGTAGGGAATGAAGAGCGATGCGAACCAGATGCCCAGGTAGACGCGCTTTTCCTTCGCGGCCGCCTTTTCGATCCACGCCGAGAAGAACGGCATGTAGAGGTAAAGTCCGATCAGCAGGTACATGTACCACATGTGGTTCTCCTTGAAGCTGAACTGGAAGGGGATCATCGCCACGTCCCGGAGCGAGTCGCCCAGCGCCTGCGATTCGCTTCCTTGGGTGTAGCAGAAGAAGTCGCCGATGATGCTCTTGTCCAGTCCCAGGACGCCCGTGAACCACGGGAAGAGGTTGTAGAGCACCGACCAGATCACGACGGGAAAGAGGATGCGGAAGATGCGTTTTTTGTAGAACGCGCCCAGCGGCTGGCCGACGGGCAGCAGCAGCAGTCCGGTCATCATCGCGAACAGCGGCACGGAGGGGCGGAACAGCGATCCGTAGATGGCGGCCCAGCGGGTGTACTCGGGGATGTCCCGCATCGTGGGTGAGATGTAGAAGGGATCGATGCAGTGCACGCCGATCACCATGAGGATCGCCGCGAGCCGGACGACGTCCAGCCAGACGATGTGTTTTTTGGTTTCTGTCTTGAGTTCCATTTCAGTTCGGGTTTCGTGATTGCCGGCTCTCCGTCGTCCGTTTCGGTGCGGAAGCCGTGTGCAAAGGTAATGGATTCCCTCTTTCCCGGAGGCCAATTTTCGGTCAAAATCGTGACCGGCGGCCAAGAAAGTTCGCTGCGGTCCCGGAATTGTCGGAAAAATTAGTACCTTCGCTCGATAATATCGACATTCGGGAAATGGCATCTAAAAATACATCCACCAACAGCCGGCAGGCCGTTCAGCGCTCCAACAGCGACAGCGCGCGCTGGATCGCGGGACTGTTGCTGCTGTTCATCGGTCTGTTCGCCGCCGCCGCGGTGTTCTTCTCGTTCTTCAGCTGGGCCGCCGACCAGAGCGGCCTGCAAAAATCGGTCGAGGAACGGGTGACGCTGGGCGTCGAGCCGGAGAACCTCTGCGGCTGGGCGGGCGCGAAGCTGGGACGCCTGCTGGTCGATAATTCGTTCGGCGTCTTCGGCATCCTGATTCCGACGATGATCATTCTCGTCGGCGTGCGGATCATCCGCCAGCGTCCGCTGCTGTTCAACCATTCGATTCTCTCGCTCTTCCTGATCATGATCCTCGGCTCGCTGACGCTGGGCTTCGCCTTCGGCGACAAGTGGAGCCTTTGCAGCTCGACGGGGTGGGGCGGCGCTTTCGGCATCGCCTCTTCGGCCCTGCTGCGCACGCACATCGGGGCTTTCGGGACGCTGATCCTGCTTGTCGGCGGCTGGATACTGACAGGGGTTTTCATCAACCGCAACTTCATCAACAAAGTCAACGAGGCGGGTAACGTCGTGGTCGACAAGAGCGGGAAAGTCGTCGAGATACTCAAACACAAAGTCGTGCCGCATGTCCGTGCGGCCGGGGAGGACGAGGCCGCGGAACCTGCCGCGGAACCGGCTCCGAAACCCGGTCCGAAGGCGGCTGCGCCGCAGTCCGCGGGGCCGAAGGCGGCGGAACCTGCGGTGCAGAAGGCCGCTCCGATCCATGTGGAGCGCCCGGCGGAGGCCGTTGCGGCCCGGAAATCCGCGGCGGAAGACGACGAAAATCCCTTCCTCGAACTGACGCCCGACGGAAAACCCGTCGCCGGGGAGACTGCCGCGGAGCAGACGCCCCCTCCCGCCGAGGACGGGGAGTTCATCGAGGTGGACCTTTCGCGCCCCGAGGGCCGCGTGGTGATCGGCCGCAGCGGGCTGGTCGAGCTGGAACGCCCTGCGGTGCGCGACGCCGTGTCCGCGGAACCCGCCCCGAACCCTGCCCCGGAGGAGATTCCGGACGGGGAGGCCGCACCGTCCGATTCCGATGCGCCCTTTACCGAGATCATCGTGCGTGACGACGCGCCCGCTGCGGAACCGGAGGGTGTCGTGGTGACGGTCGAGGCCAACGAGGCGAAGCTCCTCGACGAAAAGGCGATCCCCACCGAGAGCTACGACCCGCTGAAGGACCTCGTGAACTACCGCAAGCCGCCCGTGACGCTTCTGGAGGACTACCTTTCCGATTCGGAGGTTTGGGACGAGGAGATTTTCGAGAACAAGACCAAGATCGAGGAGACGCTCAAGAATTTCGGCATTCCGATCCAGCGCATCAAGGCCACCGTCGGTCCCACGGTCACGCTCTATGAGATCGTGCAGGCGCAGGGTATCAAGATTTCGAAGGTGCAGGCCTTGAAAACGACATAGCCCAGAGCCTTAAGGCGCTGGGTATCCGCATCATCGCGCCCATTCCCGGCAAGGGAACCATCGGCATCGAGGTCCCCAACCGCGACAAGCAGGTGGTGTCGATGTACTCCGCCGTGCGTTCGCTGCGTTTTCAGGAGTCGAAGGCCGAGCTTCCGGTGGTGATCGGCCGCACGATCCAGAACGAGAACTACGTCTTCGATCTGGCCAAGATGCCGCACCTGCTGGTCGCGGGCGCCACGGGTCAGGGTAAGTCGGTGGGACTCAACGCGATCATCACCTCGCTGCTCTACCGCAAACACCCCGCGCAGCTGAAGTTCGTGATGATCGACCCCAAGATGGTCGAATTCTCGCTCTACGCCAAGATCGAACGGCATTTCCTCGCCAAGATGGAATCGGAGGACGATGCGATCATCACCGATCCCCGCAAGGCGGTCTATGCGCTCAACTCGCTCTGTACGGAGATGGACAACCGTCTGGAACTCTGTAAGAAGGCCGGGGCGCGCAATATCGCCGAATACAACGAGAAGTTCACCTCCCGGCGGCTGAATCCGCTGAACGGCCACCGCTACCTGCCCTATATCGTCGTGGTGGTCGACGAGTTCGCCGACCTGATCATGACGGCCCGCGAGGTCGAAGGGCCGGTCATGCGCCTCGCACAGAAGGCCCGCGCCATCGGTATCCACCTGATCATCGCCACGCAGCGTCCCGACGTGAAGGTCATCACGGGCGGCATCAAGGCCAACTTCCCGGCCCGTATCGCCTTCCGCGTGATGCAGATGATCGACTCGCGCACGATCATCGACCAGCCGGGGGCCAACCAGCTGATCGGCCGCGGCGACATGCTCTTCTCGAAGGACGGCGAGCTGACGCGCATCCAGTGTGCGCTGGTCGAGACCAAGGAGGTCGAGCGCATCGTCGAATACATCTCCAAACAGCAGGGTTACACGGAGGCCTACACGCTGCCCGACTATACGCCCGACGGCGGCGACGGCGCTCAGATGGGCAGCGAGGAGTCCGCGCCGGTGAAATACGACTCGCTCTTCGCCGAGATCGCCCGCGACGCAGTTTCGGGCGGCAAGATCTCGACCTCGATGATCCAGCGCAACTACGAGGTGGGCTTCAACCGCGCCGGTCGCATCATGATGCAGCTCGAACGGGCCGGCATCGTCGGCCGCCAGCAGGGGGCCAAGCCGCGCGACATCCTCTACCACGACATGCCTTCGCTGGAGGCGAAATTGCAGGAACTGGGGCTTTTTTAAACCGACTCTGACGATGAAACGACTTTTTGTCCTGCTGGCCCTCGCGACGGGCCTTTGCACGGCTTCGGCCGCCGGCCGCGCCACGGAGATACTGGAGCGCCTTGCGGCGGGTTTCCGCGCGATGGACGGCTACGGCGTGAAGTTCGGGGTCGCCTCGGGCGACTACGAAGCCCGCGGCAGCTATGCCGTGGAAGGCGGGGGCTATTACCTCGTACTGGGCGACGCGGAGGTTTTCGCCGACGGCGCAGTGCGCCGCGAGGTCGACAACCGCCGCCGCGAGGTGACCGTCACGGAGGTCGACACCGCGAGCCGCAATATCCTGAACAATCCGGTCCGGGCGTTCGATTTCCTGGGCAGCGAATACACGCCGTCGCTCGTCTCCGAGACCGGCGGCCGCGCCGTCGTGCGGCTGACGCCCGCCGCCGGGAACGACTCCCCGGCAGGCGACGTCACGCTGACGGTCGACACCGCGACGATGCGTCCCCTGTCGCTCTCCTACGACTACGACGGCGAACAGGTGCTGGTGACCGTGCTGGAGGTCGCACCCCTTGCGGGGCACGTCCGGCGGTTCGATCCGAAAAATTATGAGGGCTACGAATTTATCGACTTCCGCTGACCGGATCCGCCGCGCGGTAGGTGGTCTCCGCCGGAGACTTTGGGGGCTTCGTCGGGGACTTTGCGGTCTCCGCCGGGCGGTATGCTGCGCGCTGCTGTTGCCGGCGGCGTTTCCCGCGCATGCGCAGCGGTCGCTGCCGCTGACGCGCGACGGCGGGCATCTCTACGCCGAAGTCCTGTTGCAGGATTCGGTCCCGGCGCGGGCCATGCTCGAATCGGGAATTGCCTTTCCGCTGATCGACAGTGCGCTCGTGTGGTCGCATCCCGATCTTTTCCGACCTGAAAAACTCGACTCCGCGGTCCGTTTCCGCATGGCTGCCGGAGCGAACTACGCGGCGCGTTACAAACTGGCTCCCGGCCTCTCGGTGAACGGCTCCCGTAGCCTGTGCGACGCTTACGTGGTGGATATGGGCGGTCATAAGGGCGATCTGCTCTGGCCGCTGAACCGGTTTACGACCGACAGCGCCGCGGCGCCCGGCATTTTCGGACTCGACATCGCCCGGGGGCGTCTGGAACTGCTCGCGGAGGAGGAATTGCCCGGTGACGGCTGGACGGCCTATGCCATGACGCGCGACGAACGGTCGGGCATGTACTGCCTCCGGGGGTCGCTGGCGCTTGTCAACGACCGCGGCCGCCGCACCGCAGAACAGGCGGAACTGGTCGTGGATCTGGGCAACGCCATGCTGCTGGCGCTCTTTACCTACAAGCCCGAAGTGAAAAAGTTCGTTTCCCGGGCGCGCATTCCGGAACTGGAAGGGCGAACTCCCGCCGGCAAACGGCTGCCGGTGCTGCAACCGGCCGCGTTGACTTTTCTGGACGCCTATACTTTCCGCGGCCGGCCGGTGCTGCTGCTTGAAAACCGGATGCGGCTTCCGGGCCACGGTTTTCTGGGCATCCGTTTCTTCGAACGTTTCCGCGTGATTTTCGACTTCCGCCGTGCGCAGCTCCGGATCACGGAGCCGTCGCCAGCCGACGGCGCGGACCTTTCTATCGGTTGAAATAATCGTCGTGCGGTCCCGTATTTCCGCAGCCCGCAGTTTCCGCACTCCTTGCGGTTCCTGCCGCACCTGCGATTTTGGCAACGCCTGTGACTTCTACGGGCTCCGGGATTCTTCTGGTTTCTGCTGGTTCTCTCCTTCTGCGGCCCTTCGCGGCCTGCGGCGACCCGTGTTTTTGCCGGCAAACTGCCGGGGTATTTTTTTCAGGGCGTCAGATCGCCGGAAAAGGGGCAAAAACGGGGTGCTCCGTCGAAAATATCGCACGCGCGAAGCAGATTTATTCCTCTAAAGTTGCTCAAATCGGAAATAAATCGTATTTTTGTTCGTTAAAAAAGTGGTAATTTGAAGGTATCGACGGCCGGGCCGGACTGTCTTTGCAGGAATGGAGCCGAGGATCGGATGGCAATATCCTAACCCACAGTTTCGGAAATCCCGATTTTGCCGCGAAGCGGCACCAAGTTCCCTCCGAGGAGGGGGATTTAGGGGAGGGTCAGAATTGCAAACGCCGCCATGGGCGGCGAACGAGTCCGGCGGATCGTGGTATCGGTGCAAAAAGTTTTAAACGGTAAATAATGTTAACTG
>VOFJ01000186.1_pt1 | contig 56000 bp, 50 predicted proteins | sample 5384081 | NCBI WGS metagenome assembly VOFJ01 (sample SAMN12384729, study PRJNA508395) | human gut metagenome | isolation source: healthy gut I | host: Homo sapiens | reverse complement strand
CCAGCGTCTGGCCGTTCAGACGGCTCCAGATGTCGAGCTTCTTGTTGAACTTGTAACGGCCGACCTTGCTCACGTCATAGCGGCGGGCGTCGAAGAACAGCGCCTCGAGATAGCTCTCGGAGCTTTCGACCGTGGGCGGCTCTCCCGGACGCAGGCGGCGGTAGATTTCAAGCAGGGATTCCTCACGCGTCTTGCACGGGTCCTTGTCCATGGTCGCCTTGATGAGCGGGTCCTCGCCGAACATCTCGGTGATCTGGCCGTCAGTCGCCACGCCGAGGGCGCGGATGAGGCAGGTGATGGGCAGCTTGCGGTTCTTGTCGATGCGGACCCAGAAGACGTTATTGAAATCCGTCTCATATTCCAGCCATGCGCCGCGGTACGGAATGACCGTTGCGGAATAGATATGCTGGTCAGTCTTGTCTACCTCGTCGCCAAAGTAAACGCCGGGGCTTCTGACGATCTGGGAGACGATGACACGCTCCGCGCCGTTGATGACGAAGGTGCCGCCGTTGGTCATGAGCGGGAAATCGCCCATGAAGATCTCCTGCTCCTTGATCTCGTCCGTCTCCTTGTTGCGCAGGCGGACGCTGACCTTCAGCGGGGCCGCATACGTGGCGTCGCGGGCTTTGCACTCCTCCTCGGTGTACTTCGGATTCTCGTCCATGGCGTAATCCACGAAGCGCAGCTCGAGATTGCCGGAGTAGTCGGTGATGACGTCCACATCCTTGAACACATCACGCAGACCCTCTTCGAGGAACCATTTGTACGAATTCTTCTGGATCTCCAGAAGATTCGGCATGCTCTGGATCTCCTCGTGACGGGCAAAGCTCATTCGTTCGGTTTTTCCGTAGGTGACTGCCTTTGGCATGGCGAACACTCCTTCTTTTGAGACTGTGAACACCCGGTAGGGTTGTGAAATACTTTTTTGACCTGTTGCATTTTTACGGTCAATCCGCTAAAATAATCTTGTAAGTTGCGGAAGTAGTTTCTTCCGCTTTCAAGACACATAGCGTGATATTTTACCATTTACGCGCGCTGGTTGTCAAGTGTTATTTTGTGAATTTTCCGCCGGCAGGAGCGTATCGCCCTGCCGCTTTTTTGTATCTTCGGAGGGATGGCCATGGATATCCGCATCTGTCTGCTTCTCGCCGCCGAGGCCGGGCTTGCGCTGGTGCTGCTGTGGCGCGCCGGTGTGCTGCCGAAACCGGCGCACGTACTGTGCGCTGCGCTGCTGCTGACGGCGGCGTTTGTGCTGCGCGGTGCGTGCCTGAACTACGTCACGGACGACTACCGGAATTTTCTGAGCGTGTGGGTCGATTTCTTCCGCGCGCACGGCGGTCTTGCCGCGCTGCGCGCGCCGGTCGGGAATTATAATGTACCGTACCTGACGGTGCTGGCGCTCATCAGCGGCAGTTCCCTGCCGGATCTGCACCTCATCAAGCTCTTCAGCATTCTGTTTGACGTGCTGCTCGCGTGGTCCGTCATGCAGCTCGTGGGGCTGTTTCGCCGGAGCGCGGCGTGGAAGCTCACGGCATTTTTCCTCGTGCTCTTCTGGCCGACCGTCGTGCTCAACGGCGCGCTCTGGGGACAGTGCGACAGCGTGTATGCCGCCCTCGCCGTGCTGAGCGTCTATCTTGTCCTGTCCGGGCACCCGCTGCTCGGCGTGGTCAGCATCGGCGCGTCGTTCGCCTTCAAGCTTCAGGCGGTGTTCGTCATGCCGGTCTTTTTGCTCTTCTGGCTCACACGGCGCGTCAAGCTCCGCCACGCGCTCGCCTTCCCCGCCGTGTGCGTGGTCATGGTGCTCCCGGCCGTCATCGCGGGGCGCGGACTGTGGGACGCGCTGACGATCCCGTTTCAGCAGACAGGCAGCATCGGCACGGGGCTCAACTACAATTCCCCGTCCGTCTTTGCGCTCTTTCGGGATGTGGCAAACCCCGACACCGCCGCCAGGCTCGGCATCGGCGCAGCCGTGCTCGTGATCGCGGCGCTCGCCGTCTGGTTCTGGCTGCATCGGGACGACTGCTCCGACCGCGCGCTGCTGCTGGCGGCGGCGGTGCTCGCCGCTGCGATCCCGTTTTTCCTGCCGCACATGCACGACCGCTATTTCTTCGCCGCCGATGCGCTCACGCTCGCCCTTGCAGCCGCGTGGCCGCAGCTTGCGCTCCCGGCGCTGCTGTGCGAGTTTGCTTCCCTGCTCGGCTACCATGCCTACCTGCGTATGCGCTACCTGCTGCCGATGGCCGACGGTGCGCTCGCGCTCATCGCGGCGCTCGCCGTTCTGACGGCCGTTCTGGTGACGGAGACGCGCCAAGCTGTCCCTGCGGAGAGAAAATCAAAAAAATCGACCTGAGTCGAAAATTTGTGGTTGACATTCCGCGCGTATCTGTTATAATAACTCATGCGTTTGACAAGTGCATATGCGTATGCGGGAGTGCTGGAATCGGTAGACAGGCAGGCTTGAGGTGCCTGTGTCCAACCATAGACGTGTGGGTTCAAGTCCCATCTCCCGCACCAAAATCGCCAAGGTACATTGTACCTTGGCGATTTTGTTTTTCCCGAGCGCGCAAAAAAGGCCTCCGGCGGATCTTCCGCCGGAGGCTTTCTGCATTTAGGAAGAGCGGCGCAGGTTACCCAACGATGAAGTACAGGACCATGAGCGCGCACAGCAGGTACATGATCGGGTGGATCTCCTTGGCCTTGCCGCGCACGAGCTTGACGAGCACGTGCACGATGATGCCGGCGCCGAGACCGTTGGTGATGTTGCCGGTGAAGGCCGTGAACATCATCATGACGCAGGGGCCGATGGACTCATCGTAATCCGTGAAGTCGATCTCCGTGAAGCCCTTGAGCATGAGGAAGCCGACATAGATCAGCGCCGGGCCGGTCGCGGCATACGGGATGGCGACGAACAGCGGCGCGAGGAAGATGGTCAGCAGGAACATGATGCCTGCGACGAGCGCAGTCAGACCGGTGCGGCCGCCGGCCTCCACGCCGGAGGTGGATTCAACAAAGGTCGTGATGGTGGTGTTGCCGGTCAGTGCGCCGATGCACGTGCCGATGGCATCAACGAGGAAGGGGCGCTCAATGCCGGGCAGATTGCCGTGTTCATCGAGCATATTGGCACGGTTGGCAACGGCGAGCACCGTGCCGAGCGTGGAGAAGAAATCACCGAAGAAGCACACAAACACGAGGATCAAGCCGCTCGCGGTGAATACGCCATTGAAATCGAGGTTGAACATGACGTTGCCGAGGTCGCCGAAATCCGGCATGGCCGCGACGCCGTTGAGCGTCGTCACGCCGAGCGGGATGCCGATAAGCGTGGTGGCGATGATGCTGATGAGGATCGCGCCTTTGACGTGCAGGGCGTTGAGCACGATGATGAGCAGCAGTCCACCAATGGCCAACAGCACGGCGGGATCGGCGAGATTGCCGAGGGCGATGCCGTTTTCAAACGAGCCGATGCCGCTATTCTGGAAGCCGAGATAGGCGATGAAAAAGCCGATGGATGCAGAGATCGCGATCTTGATGTTCTTGGGGATGACGCGCACGATCAGGTCGCGCAGGCCGAAGACCGTCAGCAGGAGAAACACGATGCCGGAGATGAGCGTAATCGCCATGGCCGCGCCGAAGCTCAGCGCCTGCGACTGGATGAGTGCGCCGAGGATGAAGTTTGAGCCCATGCCGGTCGAAAGCGCAAAGGGGAAGTTCGTGTAGAAGGCCATCAGCAGCGTGATGAGGCCGGACACGAGCGCGCAGGTGATCATGATGGCGGACTTGGTGATAACAACGCCGTTGACGTCCGTGATGTACGCCTCGCCGCCGCAGATCGCAGCCGGCTGGACAGCCAGCACATACGCCATAGTCATAAAGGTGGTCAGGCCCGCGATGATCTCGGTTTTTTTATCCGTACCGCGCAGGCCGAGCTTGAAGAATTTCTCCATCAAATACTCCTTATCCTTTCTCGTTAGCCGATTCGTTTATGCTTCCGTATCCGCAAACACGGGTACGAACGTCTGGTTCGTGCCGTTGACGAGGCCCATATCCGTAATGACCACGCTCGGCAGCACCGGCAGCGCCATGACGGCGGTCGCCAGCAGGGTGAGCCGTCCGCCGCTGATGGCATCGAGCGCAGCCTGCACGGCTGCGATCTCGTCCGCGACCTCGGCGCAGGGCTTCTGGCTCATGAGGCCGGCAGCCGGGAGCGCAATGTGCGTCTCCTCTGCCCCATCGATCACGCAGACACCGCCGCCGCATGCACACAGGATCTCGGCGGCACGGAAGGCGTCCTTCGGATCGTGGTAGCTGACGGTGAAGTTGTGGCTGTCGTGCGAGACGGTAGACGCGAGCGCGCCGCGCTCGAGCCCGAAGTCGCGATAGACGGCGATCGTCTTGCCGCCGCGTCCGTAGCGGTTGGCGCAGCAGACGAACACGAGCGTCGGATCGCCGCTGATGTCGACCGCGCCGTCACGCACCGGCAGCTCCACCGGCTCGACGTGGCGCAGGATGCGGTTGCCGTCCTCGGACACCATGACGTTGACGCGGATCGTGTCGCCGGTGTAGCCCTCAGGCACGCGCAGCACGAAGGATTCCGGCCCTGCGATCTGCGGCATATTGACCGTGTTCGGCAGGTCATAGTCAGCCGTTTTGCAGTCACCGCCGAGATACTTGCCGTCCTCCGCGACGAGCACGCCCTCGGTGAACACGGCCTTCGGCCGGCTGCCGTCGAGCGCGTCGACCAGCTGCATATCGGCGATGTAGCCCGGTGCGATCGCGCCGAGATCGTTGAAGCCATACTCACGCGCAGCGTTGAGCGTCGCCATCTTGACGACCTCGCGGCCGTCGAGCCCGGAGGCGACCGCCTTGCGCACGACGTTGTTGATGTGGCCAACGGTGAGCAGATCCTTGGCGTGCACGTCGTCCGTGCAGACGGACACGAAATCGCGCCACGGCTGATCCTTGCAGCCGTCGACCAGGAAGGAGAGGTTATCGATGAGCGAGCTTGCACGGAGGTTGACGTGCATACCGGCGCGAAGCTTACCGCGCACCTCGTCGGCGTTCACGCTCTCGTGGGTCGGACACAGGGCCGCCGATCAGGTAGGCCGCGAGCTCACGACCGGAGCAGTACGGCGCATGGCCCTGCAGGAACATGCCGCGGCGCAGGCCCTCATCGATGATGGTGTGCATACGCTCGCTGTCGTGCATGACGCCGACATAGTCCATGATCTCGGCAATGCCGACAACGTCGTCCATGTCGAGCAGTTCGCCGACCTCCTCGGCATGAAACTCCGCGCCGGCGTTTTCCATCCCGGGCAGGGACGGCACGCACGACGGGGCGAGCACATACTGGCGCAGCTTGGACTTCTTCGCGTTTTCAAGCATGAAGCGCACGCCGTCGAGCCCCATGACGTTGCCAATCTCATGCGGGTCGGTGCAGACGGTCGTCGTGCCCCACGGCAGAATGGCGCGGGCGAGGTTCTCGGGGATCATCATCGTGCTCTCGATGTGCATGTGCGTGTCGATGTAGCCGGGGATCAGGTAGCGGCCCTGACCGTCATAGTACGCCTTGGACGGCAGGACGGCCTCCTGCCCTTCCTCACGCACCAAAACGACAAATCCGTCCAGTATGTCGACACTGGCCGGATAGATTTCTCCCGTAATGACATTGAAAAACTGTACGTTGCCGATCGTCAGATCGCACGGTATCTGACCCAGAGCCGCCTGCATGAGGCGCGCGCGATCCTTGGCCTTGCGAGTACGCATCAATAACCCTCCTTGAAAATCGATCCATAAAAAGCGTTTCTGCTCTTTATCCAAATAAAAAACGGCGGAGCGTCTTTGACACTCCACCGAAACGGCAAAACTCACACAGCGATGATTAGCTGTGTGTGCTGCATTCCGGTAGTCGGGCAATTCAAGGGCCGCCCGGTAGAGACGCGGGGCCCATGTGACTTCCCCGCCTATACCTGAAAGTATCTGTGTGCACTTATTGGAACGCCTTGATTATAAATCTCGCGGCACCAAAAAGCAATTATTCAAGAATCTGAAACATACCGGCACTTTCGTTTTTTCTCTATCCATTTCGACGAATTCGCGCATCCCGGGCAGGAAAAGTGCCCGGCGGTGCGCAAGTCTGCACCGCCGGGCACCGCATTTCCTCTTATGCACCGCGCAGCATCGCGACCGCTGTGCGCGCCGCCGATGCAGCATCCGGGCAATAGGCATCCGCGCCGATCTCGTCGCTGTACCCCTGTGTGATGGGCGCGCCGCCGACAAAGATCTTCACCTGATCGCGGATGCCGCGCGCCTTGGTCAGCTCCACGACCGCGCGCATTTCCGGCATCGTCGTCGTCAGCAGCGACGAGCAGGCGATGATGTCGCAGTGCTGCGCGACGGCCGCATCCACGAACTGCTCGGCCGAGACGTCCACGCCGAGATCCACGACCTCGAGCCCGCTGCCCTCCATCATGATCTTGACGAGGTTTTTGCCGATGTCGTGCATATCGCCGCGCACCGTGCCGAGACAGACGCGGCCGACCGTCTCGCCGCTCTCCCCCGCCATGTGCGGCTTGAGCAGCTCCGTCGCCGCCGCCATGCAGCGCGCCGCGATGAGCATCTCCGGCACAAAGGCGCGGTTGGCCGAAAAGTCCTCACCGAGCAGGTTCATGCCGCGCACGAGCCCGTCGGTAAGGATCTGCTGCGCGTCATGCCCCGCGTCGAGCGCCTCGGTGCACAGCTGCAGCACACGCTTTTGCTGTCCGCGCACGAGTGCCGCCGCAATGCGCGCAAACACGTCGCCCTGCGGCTGCTCCGGCTCGGACGCGGGCGCGGACTGCGCCGCCGCTGCGTGTACGCTCCGGCGCGGCACGGGCGGCAGATGCATATCCGGCACGTGCAGCGCCGCGTTGTATTCGTCGACCGCCTGATTGAGATAGGTATCCACGTGCGGATAGACCGTGCCCGCAAGACCGTAGGTGATCGACGGGATGAAGTGTCCGCCCGGGCAGTCATGCCGCAGCACGCCGCGCGCATAGGTCAGGATCTCCTCAGGCGCTGCGTCCTTGCGGTCGATGGCCGCGCCGAAGCCGCCCATGAGCGTGAGCCGGCCGTTGAGGTGCCGCTGCAGCGCGGGGATGTCGTTTTCCGGCAGGACGCCCTGCCAGACCTGAATGCCGATCTCGGCCATATCATCCACGATCGGCACGAGATAGGAGTCTGCATGGTGGATAGCAATGACGCCGCGCGAGCGGATGTAGCCATAAAAGCGGCGGTACGGCTCTTTGAAGAATTCCCGCCACATCTCCGGCTTCATGAACAGGGCGTTTTTCGTGCCCCAGTCGTCGTGCGAGAAGATGACATCCGGCTGCAGATTGTCGATCAGCATACGCACATACGTCAGGCGATACTCGGTGATGTAGTCGATGAGCGCGTGCATCTCGTCCGGATGCGCATAGAGGTTCGTGAGCGTATCCTCAAAGCCCATGAGAAAGTGGCACTGCTCAAAGATGCCCGTGCCCATAAAGCCCGCCAGCAGCCGCTCCGACCCGCAGGCGGCGCGTGCCTCCAAGCGGCAGGCGTCCCATCCCTCTGCGCAGGCGGACTCGAGATCGGGGGCATGGACCGTCTCGCGCCAGCGCGTGATGTCCGGGCATACGGCAAGCCCCTCGCGCGTATCCGGCATCGGACCGGGGGCATCCGCCGGGAACAGGATCGTCGTGCCCCAGCGGTCCCTGCTCGTCGTGCCGCGCTTGCGGTTGCCGCGCAGATACGTGTTGCACGGATCGTTCAGGCACATATGCAGCGCCTCATACTGGCGCAGCTGGCGCTCGGGCTGACCGTCGGGGCGGATGAGCTCGAGGAAGATCTCTTTCGGTGTGGACATGTTTTTCACTCCTTGTTGTACAAAACGCAGGATGTATACGTCATGGTGCGCGCCCCGTAGTTGTAGGCGAGCCCCGAGCGCGTGCACACGTCGCTCACGAGCAGGCCATACGCCTCCATGGACGACAGGCGCTTGGTTGGATAGCGGCACGGCCGGTCGGGATATGTACAGCGCGCGCAGAGCGTGCACGACCCCGCCGTCAGCGGCAGGCATCCCGGACAGGTGCGCCGCATCTGGCGGGCAAAATCGGCAAAGCGCCGCTTGTGCGCCGCGCCGACAGCCTCGATGGTCGCATAGTCAAAATCGTCCTGCAGCGTCCCGGTCGTCTGCACGAGGATGCCGCAGGCATAGCCCGCGATGCGGTGCGCAGCCGTCTCAAGGCTGCCGCAGCCGGGCGGACACGCCCAGTTGTGCCCATAGCGGCCGCAGCGGTCGGCTGCGCACATATCACGTACTTCCGCCATCGGCACCGCCGCCGCCATATTCATCTGTGCCCAGTGGGAAAAGCCGTTTTCGGCCGCGAGCGTCTCGGGATCGATCATACGCAAAGCCTCTTGACAAAGCAAAGTTTCGCTGCTTAGAATGTGTGTATCTTATCTTATAAGGGGGCGGCGGCCATGTCAAGCATCCATATTGAACAAAACGGCGTGACGCGCACCCTGTCTGTTCCGGCGGACGAGACGCTGCTGTCCGCTTTGCGGCGCGCGGGCTATTCCATCCCCGCCGCCTGCGGCGGAAAAGGGCGCTGCGGCAAGTGCCGCGTGCCGGTCAACGGTGTGCCGCGCCTCGCGTGCCGGGTCTACCCCGCGGACGGCGACACCGTCACGCTGCCGGAGAGCGCCGGCGGTGCGATCCTCACGCGCACACTGCCGATGCCTGCCTGTCAGCCGGGGCGCACGGGCTGCGCCGCCGCCGTCGATCTCGGCACGACGACCGTCGTCGCGCGGCTGTATGACCTCGCATCCGGCGCGGAGCTCGCCACCGAGAGCGGCTGGAACACGCAGGCGCCCTACGGGGCGGACGTCATCAGCCGCATCCAATATACGCTCGAGCAGCCGGACGGGCTGCAGGAGCTCTCTCGCAGCGCAGCCGCGAACAGGTCTGGGCACTGATCGGACGCGCACTCGCGCGCTGCGGACGTGCCGCGGACACACTGCGCGAGATCACGCTCGTCGGCAACACCGTCATGCAGCATCTCTTTGCCGGGTACAGCGTGCGCAGCATCGCCGCCGCGCCGTTTCAGCCGGAGACGCTCTTTGACGCGTCCGAAGCCGGCTCGCTGCACGGCGTGCCGGTGCGCTTTGCTCCCTGCGTGGCGGGCTATGTCGGCGGGGATATCACGGCCGGTCTGCTGGCCGCTGGCCTTGCGGAGCTGCCGGGTGAGCATCTGTTTCTCGACATCGGCACAAACGGCGAGATGGCGCTCGGCGGGCGCGGCGGCTTCACCTGCTGCGCCGTGGCATCCGGCCCTGCATTTGAGGGCGCGGGCATCTCGTGCGGAATGCCCGGCGTGGACGGCGCGGTCAGCCGCGTACAGTATGACCACGGCTTTGTATACGACGTGATCGGCGGCGGCACACCGAAAGGGCTGTGCGGCTCCGGACTGCTCGACCTGACGGCGGTGCTGCTGCGCCTCGGCGCGATCGCCCCGGGCGGGCGGCTGCTGCCGCCGGAGCAAGCACCGGCTGCGCTGCGCCGCCACCTCACACATGACGCTGACGGCAACGGCTGCTTTCACCTGACGCCGGAGGTATCGCTCACGGCGGCGGATGTGCGCAATCTGCAGCTCGCCAAGGCCGCCGTTGCGGCGGGCATCCGGGTGCTGCTGCAGCAGCGCGGTCTGACGCCCGAGCAGCTCGACGGCGTGTACCTCGCCGGCGGCTTCGGCAGCTATCTCGACCCGGAAAGCGCCGCGGCGATCGGGATGCTCCCACGCGCCTGTGCAGGAAAACTGCACACACTCGGCAACACCGCGCTTGCCGGGGCTGCCGTGCTCACGCTCGACGGTGCGCAGTGGCAGCGCATCCACGCCATTTCCCGGGCATGCAGCTACCTTGAGCTCTCCGGCCGCGCAGACTTCGCCGCGGCCTTTACCGAAAATCTTTCGTTCCCGCAGCCATAACATTTCACGGAGGTTACGACCATGGAGATCCGTTTTCCCCTCATTCTTGACGGTGCGACCGGCACCGAACTGCAAAAGCACGGCTACGCCGGCGATGTGAGTGCCGAGCAGTGGACGCTCGCACATCCGGACATCATGCGCGAGATCCAGCGCGGCTATGTCGCCGCCGGGAGTCAGGTGCTCTACACGCCGACCTTCGGCGCAAACCGCCAGAAGCTCGAAGAGCGCGGCATCTTCAACCGTACGGCGGATTTTAACCGCCGCCTTGCCGCGCTCTCGCGCGAAGCGGCGGACGGCAAGGCATGGATCGCGGGCGATCTCGCGCCGACGGGTCTCTTTCTCGCCCCGCTCGGTGAGGCATCGTTCGAGGATCTGGTCGACATCTACACCGAGCAGGCTGCCGGTCTCGAGGAAGCCGGGGTCGACCTGTTCGTCATTGAGACGATGATGACGCTCTCGGACGCGCGCGCTGCGGTGCTGGCCGTGCGCAGCGTCTCCGCCAAGCCCATCTTCGTGTCCTTCACCTGCGACGAGAGCGGCAGAAGCCTCTCCGGCACGGATGTGACCGCCGCGCTGACCGTGCTGCAGGGCATGGGCATCAGCGCCTTCGGACTCAACTGCTCGACCGGGCCGGAGCAGATGCTCGTGCAGCTGCGCCGCCTGCGGGAATATGCCCGCGTGCCGCTGATCGCAAAGCCGAACGCCGGCATGCCCATCACCGTCGGCGGCAAGACCGTGTATGACTGCACGCCGGAGGATTTCACGGCCTATGTGCCCGCGATGCTTGAGGCGGGCGTGGCCGTCTTCGGCGGCTGCTGCGGCACGACGGCGGCGCACATCGCCGCGCTGCGCGATGCGCTCCGGGAGGCAAAGTTCGTCCCGCCCGCCCCGCAGCACACCGACCTGCTTCCCGCCGCGACGGAAAAGCTCCCCTGCTATCTGCCGGTGGACGCGGGACACGGCGCGGTGCTGACGGCCGGCGCCGATCTTGAGGACCGGCTGGCAGATGCGCTCGACGGCAGTGAGCCCATGGTCGCGCTGCGCATTGACACATGGGAGGATATCGACGCTCTGACCGACGTGCAGTACCTGCTCACGAAGCCCCTGTGCCTCGTCTGCGACGATGCGGAGCTGCTCGAGGCCGCGCTGCGCGTCTATCAGGGGCGCGCGCTGTATGAGGGCGTGCTCCCGGAGGCAGCGCTGCTGCCCCTGAGTGCCCGGTACGGCCTGTTAATTTGAACACTCGCCGCCCGAGGTGGTAAATTTCGCAGCGACCACACGCCCTTGAGGTAAAAAAGAGATGCAGGAGGATGCTGCGCCTGCCGGGCGGCCTGTGCAGAAATGCATGTTTTCTTAGCACATTTGTGACAAGAAAGCGCAAAATCGCAACACTTTTTGGTTGACATCGCGGCGATTATATGAAATAATCACAGTGTACTACGTTGGTACATCCGGTGCTGTGGGGTACACCGCGTGGGACAACCGTTATGAGAGGACACCCCCTCATAAACAGGAACGGAGCAGATACATCCCCCCGTATCTGCTCCGTTTTTCTTTTTAAATCACTCCGGCAGCCGCTCTGTGTGCCGCTTGCCGCCGAAGGACAGCACCGCCAGCATTGCAAAAACCGCCGCAAAACCCAGCGCGTCCCACAGCGTAAAGGGTGTGCTGAGCAGCGCCACGGCCAGGATCGCCGCCGTGACCGGCTCGGAAAAGCCGTAGAGAACGCTCTTTTCCGGTCCGATGAGCTTCACGCCCGTCATATACAGGTTGAAGGCCAGCAGATTGCCGAAGAGCACCACGGACAAAATGCCGCCCACGCCGCGCAGCGTCGGCGTATAGCCGAGCGTCCACGGGTGCATCGTGAGCGCAAAGAGCACCGCGCCCATCAAAAACGCCCACGACTGCAGCAGGCTGACCGGATACGCGCGCAGCTCCTGCCGCGGCCCGAGGCAGTTATACACCGTCACGCACACCGCGCTGCCGACGCCCGCGATCAGCGCGACCGGCGACACGGCGAACGTGGTCAGGTCTCCGTGCGTGGTCAGCAGCGTCACACCGAGCAGTGCGAGCACGATGCTCACGAGCTCATATAGGCGCGGCTTTCTGCGCGCAGCCGCGCAGGCGACCAGCAGCACCATCACCGGCGACAGATCCTGCATGATCGTGCCGACGGCGGCATTGGAAAACTGGATGGTCAGAAAGTACAGAAACTGGCTCATGCTCACACCGAGCACACCGTAGAGCACAAGCATCACGGCGCTGCTGCGCTGCCGCCACGGCGCAAAGAGAAGCTTGCGATCCTTCACCAGCCAATACGCAAACAGAAGCAGCCCCGCCAGCGACAGCCGGATCGGGATGAGCCACGTGGTATGCATTGCCTCGTGCGTAAAGAGATACTGCCCCATCGTGCCGGAGATACCCCAGCAGATACCGCCGCCTGCCGCCATCAGCGCGCCCTTACATTGTCTGCTCATGAAAAGCACCGACCTCTCTGACCCGAATACGCGCTATTATAGCAGAGCACGCAGGCCGCTTCAAGGAGTGTTTTCACGTTTTTTCGTCGTCATATGCCGCGCTTTTCCCTCCCTCCTGCCCCGAAAACGGAAAGAGCGCCCGACCGGACGCCGGACGCTCTTTCCTTCAGGGGATGAAAGGAACATGAGAGAAGAGAGGATTTACAGACCAAGTACGCGCATTACTCGATCTCGAGGTGCTTGGACTCCGGCTTCACCGGGGCTTTCTTCGGCATGGTCAGGGTCAGGACGCCGTTTTCATAAGCGGCCTTGATGCCCTCGGCATCGATCTCGGATACATTGAAGCTTCTGGTGTAGGCACCGTAGTAACGCTCACGGCGGATGTAGCTGTTCTTGTCGCCGCTCTCGTCCTTCGAATCGGTGTGCTCGGCCTTGATGGTCAGAATGTCGTCATCAATGTCGATGTGGATGTCTTCCTTGCAAAAGCCCGGCAGATCGGCCTCGAGCTTGTAGCCGTCGGCAGTCTCGGAAATGTCGGTGCGGAAGGGGTTAACCTGCTGCTCGCCCCAGAAGGATTTCTCCATCTGCTCGAGCTCGCGGAACGGATTGTAGCTCATACGATAGCTTCTGCGGTCAAAAGGCATGATTTCAAACATTTTATATTCCTCCTAGAATTCTATACAAAGTAATGATTTTATCGAGCGTTCGATTTATTTCTCTCGCTCTTTACGATATATAAATTACTATACAAATATGAACAAATAAAGTATATTTCGTGAATAAAACGTAAACGTTAGCACTCTTTTGCGACGAGTGCTAACGTTTTTCATGCTTTTTTATAGATCAGGAGGGCAAACTCTGTCTCCGTGGTCAGGGTATCGAGCGCGCGGAGCTTTGCCTGATCGCGCGCGCCTGTCTTATAATAATACGGCGTCATGCAAAACAGCGCCTCGATCTCCGCCTGTGAGCGCAGCGTAACCGTGCCGCGCAGCTCCTGCCGGGCGGTGAGCACAAAGCCGGACAGTGCCGGGTCCGGCACTTCGTTTTCATACGGCCGGTCGTACACCGCACTTGAGCTCCCACAGATGCCGCTCGAGCGGGATGACCCGCAGCAGCACACCTTGGGGACGCAGAACGCGCGCAAATTCGCCCGCATCATGTGGGGCGAACACATTCAGCAGCAGATCGCAGCTCGCGTCCGCGACCGGCAGATGCGCGATGCTGGCCACGGCCAGCGTCAGCCCCGGTGCGCGGCGGTGCGCGCAGATGAGCGCGTCGCGCGAAATGTCCACGCCGCAGACGGAGGGCGTTCTCCCCTGCTGCTGCAGCGTATGCAGCACCTGCGCCGTGTAGTACCCCTCGCCGCAGCCGGCGTCGAGCACGTCGGCATCACCAGCAGTAAACTCCGCCGCAGCCGCCGCAACGGCGTCGCGCAGCGGCGCATAGTACCCCGCGTCGAGAAACGCGGTGCGTGCGGCCACCATGCGCTTATCGTCGCCGTGGCGCTTGGACTTGGACTGATTCGAGCGCAGCAGGTTCACATACCCCTGCCGCGCGATGTCATAGCAATGCCCCGCGCCGCAGCGCAGGGAGCGCTCCTCCCGGTGCAGCACGCCGCCGCAGACGGGACAGGTCAGTTCCGGCATCTTGACTCCTTTCCACAGAAAACCGCGCAGCCGGGTGGCTGCGCGGTCGGGGTATCAGCTTACAGTACCTTGGACAAAAAGTCCTGCAGGCGCGCGCACTGCGGGTGCTCGAAGATGTCCTTCGGTGTACCGGACTCGGCGATCTTACCGTCGGCCATGAACAGCACGCGATCACCCACCTCGCGGGCAAAGCCCATCTCGTGCGTGACGACGACCATCGTCATACCCTCATGCGCAAGCTCCTTCATGACGTCGAGCACTTCGCCGACCATCTCGGGATCGAGCGCGCTCGTCGGCTCATCAAAGAGCATGACCTTCGGGTGCATGGCGAGCGAGCGCACGATGGCGATGCGCTGCTTCTGCCCGCCGGAGAGCGCCGACGGATAGCTGTCGGCACGGTCGGCCAGACCGACACGGGCAAGCAGCTTGTCCGCCTCCGCATCCGCCTCCGCCTGCGACATGAGCTTCGTCTGCACGGGCGCGAGCGTGATGTTGCGGCGCACGGTCATGTTCGGGAACAGGTTGAAGTGCTGGAACACCATGCCCATCTGCCGGCGCATGGCGTCGATGTTCACCTTCGGGTCGGTGATCTCCGTGCCGTCGAAGACGATGGTGCCCGCGCTCGGCTGCTCGAGCAGGTTCAGGCAGCGCAGAAACGTCGACTTGCCGGAGCCGGAAGGGCCGATGACGACCACGTTTTCGCCGGGGCTGACGTGCTCGGAAATGTCGTCGAGCACGAGGTGGTCACCAAACGATTTGGAAAGATGTTTAACGTCGATCACTTTGACGCAGCCTCCTTTCGAGCACGCTCAGCAGCTTGGAAAACAGCATGACGAGCAGCAGATACATCAGCGCGATGCCGAACAGCGGGAACAGACCCTGATACGTCTTGGCGATGATTGCCTTGGCGGCATACGTCAGCTCCTTGCCGCCGATGACGGTGATGAGCGACGTATCCTTGAGCAGGGTGATAAACTCATTGCCGAGCGCGGGCAGGATGTTCTTGACCGCCTGCGGAATGACGACAAAGCGCATGGTCGTGAAGTAGTTCAGACCGAGGCTGCGCCCGGCCTCCATCTGGCCAGGATCGACCGACATGAGGCCGCTGCGCACGATCTCCGAGACGTAAGCGCCGGAGTTGATGCCAAGCGTCAGGATGCCGATCATGGTATAGTTGCGGCTGCTTGCAAAGACCACGAGGCTCATGATCAGCAGCTGCACCATCATCGGCGTGCCGCGGATAACGGTCGTATAGATCTTGCAGATGGCGTTGAACACGCCGAGGATCACGTTCTTATGTCCGGCGCGCTGCTGATCGTGCGCCGTGCGGACAACGGCTACGATCATGCCGAGCGCAACGCCCAGCAGCAGTGCCAGGATCGTCGCCTCAAGCGTGGTGAGCAGACCGTCGAGATACAGTTTCCAACGGCCGGCGGCGAAAAAGCTCTGGTAAAAGCCGACAAAGGCGTTGTCCCAGAAGCTCAGGGGCTGACCGGCTTGTGCCTGTGCCGTCAGATCCGCATAGAGCTGTGCCCAATTACCCATAGAGGAACCTCTTTCTTTCTACGCACACAAAGGGCGGCTGTGTGCCGCCCTTTGCGCGCTTTGCATTTTTCTGCGATTACTTCGCGGGAATGTACTTGTCGATAATAGACTGGATGGTGCCGTCAGCCTTGAGCTCAGCCAGCGCCTTGTTCAGCGCTTCCTGCAGCGCGGTGTTGTCCTTGGCGATGCCGATGGCGTAGTCCTCATTGGCGTACTCCGTATCGAGAATGGTCAGACCGGGGTTTGCCTTCACATACTCCTGCGCAGGGACGTTATCAATGACGACGCAGTCGATCTTGCCGGCCTTGAGGTTCTGCACGGCGGTCGCGCCGTCGTCGAAGCCGATGACGTTGTCATCACCGAAGTCATCACTGCAGTAGAGGAAACCGGTGGTGCCGCGCTGGGTGCCGATCTTCTTGCCCTGGAGATCGTCGATGCTCTTGATGTCGGAGCCTTCCTTCACGATGACGACCTGCACGCCGTTGGCGTAGCTGTCGGTGAAGCTCATGGCGTTGAGACGGTCGGGCGTGACGGTCACGCCGGCGGCGACCATGTCGCTCTTGCCGGTCTGGACGGCGCTGAGCGCAGCGTCAAAATCCATGTTGTCAACGACCAGCTCCAGACCCAGCTTCTGTGCGAGCGCATAAGCGATCTCGATGTCGATGCCCTCATAGCCGGTGCCCTGGAAGCCCTTGCCGTCATCGGCGACGTACTCATACGGCGCAAACTCGGCGTTGGTGGACATGATGAGTTTTCCCTTGGTTACGGTCTGAAGATCAGAACCCGTATCCTTCTGGCCACAGGCGCACAGCGATGCGACCATGAGAACCGCCAGAAGCAGTGCAACAAATTTCTTCATTTTATTAGCCTCTTCCTCAACAAAATAGATTTGGACTTGCGTCCTGTTTGGTATGGTCGTATGATAGCACGCCAAAGCGCGCGTGTCAAGGACTTTTTGAATGTTTATTCGCGTTTTTCTTCGTATATTCATTATTTCGCCGAATATTCACAGCTTTAGTGAATATTCCGAGCCCCTTTTTTGCGTTTTTGCACAATCTGTCAGCACCGCATGTTTGAAAGATTGACAAATTTGTGCTATCCTTTTCTCATGCATTTTTGAAGAAAAGTGGGAACGGTCTATGGATAAACGGCACTATGTCTATCTTCTGCGCTGCGCCGACGGCTCGCTCTACACGGGCATGACGCCGGATATCGCACGCCGCCTGCGGCAGCACGTGGAGCATCTGGCAGGCTGCGCAAAATATACGCGCAGCCACCCGGTCACGGCGCTGGCGCTGCTGCTGACGACCGACACGGCCACGACCGCGCGGCAGCTTGAGGCGCGCATCAAGCGCCTGACGCGCGCGCAAAAGGACGCGCTCATCGCAGACCCGGCAAAGATCGCAGACCTCTGCCCCGCACTCGCCGGGGCGGACATCCGGCCCGTCCCGGGTGCAGCACTCGCAGACTACCTCCCCAACACGGAAAACCCGGCAGACGCCTGAGCGTCTGCCGGGTTTGGAGACTGTCAAAAAGTATTCCTTTTTGACAAAGAAATCTGCGGCCTGACTGCATCGCACGCGCTGTCCGCCTCCGGTGGGCAGCGCGCACGTTTGCAGGCCGAGAAGTATTTTCTTCGCCGCACATGTCGCCGGTGAAAATGATCGGACTTTCTTTCGCCGCACCGGCGGCGAAAGGCTACGAGGTTTTTTGATAAGCTGAAAAACCGGCAGACGCCTGAGCGTCTGCCGGGTTTGTCTTGCCTGTGGTTCAGCGCAGGCCGCGCAGCTCCAGATAGCGGAGCGTGAGCTGGACGACGTCGCTGATGTCCATATTGCCGGTGTTGACGCACAGATCATAGCCCTGCGCATCGCCCCAGCGCTTGGGAGGAAAAGAAGTTATAGTACGATGCGCGCTCCTTGTCCACCTGACGGATGCGCTTTTCCGCCTGGATGGGCGTGGTGTTCGTACGCGCGCTCTCGCGGCGGATGCGCGCCGCCATCGGCGCATGGACAAACAGGTTCACAAGCGCCACGTTCGGATCGTCGCGCAGGACATAATCGGCGCAGCGGCCGACGATAACGCACGACTCGCGCGCCGCGATCGCGCGGATGACCTCCGACTGTGCCTGAAAGATCTGCACCGGAAACGGCTGCTCGTCAGAAATGACGCCGCCGCCCGTCACGAGCGAATACAAAAAGCTGCCCGGACGCTGCTCCTCATGCGACTGGACAAAGCTCTCGGCAGCCGCTCGCTTTTGCGGTCTCATTGATGAGCTCCGAATCATAGCACTTGACGCCCAGTGCCTCCGCCAGCTCGCTGCCGAGTTGACGGCCGCCGCTGCCGTTCTCTCTTCCGATCGTAATCACAAGATTGGCCATAGTAAGATCTCCTCCTGTTTTCATTTGCCGGTGACGACGGCGTTGACGCGCCACTGGTCAAAGCGGTGCAGAATCGCCGCCGCTTCCGCCCGCGTGGCCGTACCTTGCGGGCGCAGATACACGCCGTCGCTCTCTTTCACGCCGCTGATGAGCGTGTTGGCAACGGCCCAGCCCATTTCGGCCTCCGCCCAGGACGAGACGTCCCCGCCGTCCGGGAACGCACTCAGGTCGGCGACCGCCATTGTGTTGTAGTCCATATATACAGCATACCCGTAGAACATCGTCATCATCTGCTCACGCGTGATGCTCACCATCGGTGCAAAGGTCGTCGGGCTCATGCCGCTGACGATGCCGCAGTTATATGCCCAGGTGACTGCATCCGTGTACCAGGCATCGCCCGGCACATCCTGAAACGGCATGGTCATGCCCGCGACGCTCGGCGAACCGTTCATCCGGTAGAGCACTGTGACGAGCATGGCGCGGCTCATCTCTCCATCCGGTGAGAAGGTCATCGTACCGGTGCCGACCATGAGGTCATTGCGCGTGACATAGGCGACATCCTCGTAGTACCACGCAGTGCTGCGCACGTCACGATAAGGATTTTTCCACTTGTCGACCGGCTCAGTCTTGGGAATGTACTCATAGCGCAGCTTGGCGCAGCGCTGGCAGGTGTAGGTGATGACGCCGACGGTCTTTTCGGTCGGCTGCTGCCGCGCAGTCTCGACCCATATATGGCCGAGCGCGGGCACGTAGCTGCTCTGTTCAATATACGTATCGCCGCAGGCACAGGTGTAGCGCGTGTAGCCCTGCTCTTCACAGGTCGGCTCGACCTTCGTGGGGAGATGATTGTGGATGTGCTCCAGCTTCGGGATCTTGGCGTCCTGCCGCTCGCCGCAGGTCTTGCAGATGCGGTGCTTCAGGCCATCCGCCTGATCGGTCTCCTGCTGGTCAACGATCCAGTCGCCCCAGTCGTGGCCGAGCGCCGGCTTGCGCACGAGCTTGACATCCTTGCAGCGGCCGCAGACATAATACTCCGAGCCCGGCTGCGTGCAGTCCGGCTCTTTGCTCTTATCCGCCTGAAGCTCGTAGTCATGCCCCAGCTGCGAAAGGATCTCCGTATAGGTGTCGCCGCAGCGCGTGCAGTGGTATTCCTTCAGGCCGGTCGTGGTGCACGTCGGCTCGATGATCGTGGTGACGCCGCTGTCGCCGCTGTAGTCATGGCCGAGCACGGGGGTACGGCTGCCCTCGACAATGTAGTGCTCGCCGCACGGCAGACCTGCCTTGTTGACGCAGCGGTACTCGGTGTAGCCCTGCTCGGTGCAGGTCGGCTGGACGACGTGCTTTTTCATGGTGTGCTCGTGGTGGGCGCTCGGGATGGCATATGTCTCCACCTCACCGCAGCGTGTGCACGTGCGGTGCTTGATACCGTCGGTGTAGCTGCCGGCCTCAAGATCGACCTCCCAATCGCCCCAGCTGTGGCCGAGTGCAGGCGTTTTCTTCTCATACCAGTAGCTGCACTGCGAGCACATGTAGCGCACATAGCCCGACTGCGTGCACGTAGCATCGTGCCCGGAGGAGACCAGCTTGTGGCCGGTCGCGGGCAGCACGACACGGTCTGTCGCGCCGCAGTCCTTGCACACGGAGACGATGGAGCCGTCCACCGTGCAGGTGGGCTCGGTGCGCGTCGTCTCCCATGTGTGTTTGTTGAGATAGACGAAGTTAATGTGGAAGCCCGTGTCCGTGCGCGTGACCTGCGCGTCATAGTGCTGCAGCGTCGTCGTGGTGAGGACATAGGTGATCTCATTGCCGTTGTCATCACGGATCGGCAGATTCTCAAAGACCGCTACGCCATCCTCGGGGGCGGACGAGCGGTGCGCAACGACGGCAGCGTCGCTGTTGCGGCTCAGCTCCATGTACACGCTCGACGGGCGATCCTTCGTGTAGAGCTCATCGGGCGCGATCAGCTCATTTGTCCACTCGAACGTCACCGTGAGCGAGCGCAGCTCGCTCGGGTCGGCCGTGCGATAGTGCAGCGTGTGGTTCAGCTGCAGCTTGCCGTCCTGCACATCGGGCAGGACGCGCGAGCCGTCGCTGATGATGTATGCCACGGTCGCATCGGACGCTGTGCGCGTCTGGATGTAATACGTACCATACGGCACCGTGCCGAAGCCGACGAAACCATAGGCGTCGGACACGGCGGTGCGCTCGATGTGTTCGCCGTTTCCGGCCGTGCCGCTGAGTTCAAACGTCACTCCCGCCGGGACGGGCGCGCCGCTCTCGGCGTCGACGGCATAGTACCACGCGACATCGGACGAGGCGCTCAGCGGTGAGGAAGCCGCCGTCGGCTTTTCGTCCTGCAGATAGTCAAACGTGGAATACTTTGCCGGCGACCACGTCTTATTCTGGAAATTCGTGACAAGCTCAGACTTGTCATTATTCGACTTGCGGATCTCCAGCCGCTCGAGCAGCGTCGTCAGATAGGCCGTGCCGCCGCGCGTGACGGTAAAGGAGATATTCGCCATGACCTGCGGCGCCGCCGTGGCAAACACGCCGCCGGCCGATGTCGTGAACGAATCGCCGAACTCAAAGTCGCCCGCGTTGTTCTTCGTCGAGGCAGACGACATATTCGGGAACTTGCACCCGTCGGCATTAACCGTCAGGCACTCGCTGTCATACAGCACATGCCCCGTGATCTTGTTGACCGAGCCGCTCGTCAGCCGAAACCAATAGGTATACGAAAATGTATCGCCGACATGGAATGTCCGCGTTGCGCCGGAGCGCGTATAGACGACCAGCTCGTCACCGGTATCCGCCGTGGTATCACCGTCGGCGGCAAACGCCTGCAGACCGCAGACAGAAATGAGCATCACCAGCGTCAGCAGCAGCGCCAGAAAACGTTTCATTGCATAACCTCCTCTTTCGGTCGCACCGAATTATGCATGGATAAGGGCTCACGCTTATCATACCAAGGATTGCCGCGTCTTGCAAACAAAAACTGCAGAATGTCTCAAAATCAGAACAAACTCATCTGGCTGCTGTCCGGCATCTCGCCGAGCGCGCCCATATTGCGCAGCTGCTCCAGGTGCGTCTGGCTGACCTTCGGGCAGGCGGCCGAGAGCTCCTCGACCGACACGAACTCACGCCCGCCCTCGCGGCAGGCCACGAGATTCCACGCCGCGCTCTCGCCGAGGCCGGAGATGGCCACGAACGGCGGCAGGAGCTTTCCGTCACGGATGAGAAACTTCGTCGCATCGCTCTCATACAGGCTCATGGGCGCAAACTCAAAGCCGCGGAGGTTGAACTCATACACTGCCTCCATCGTCACGAGCAGGTCCTCTTCCTTGGCCGTGAGCGCGGGCTTGCTGCGCAGCTCGTTGATCTTGCGGCGGGTATAGTCGAGGCCGCGCGTCATCATATCGGCGTCGAACGAGTCCTTCTGGCTGCGGCGGTAAAAATACGCGCTGTAAAATGCCAGCGGCTCGTGCACCTTGAACCACGCAATGCGAAACGCCATCATGACGTAGGCGACCGCGTGCGCCTTCGGGAACAGGTAGGCGATCTTGCTCAGGGACGTGATGTACCACTCCGGCACACCGTGCTCCTGCATCGTCTCGACCCAGCCGTCCTGAAAGCCGCCGCGCTTGACCTTGCCCTTGCGCACGCTCTCCATGATCTTGAACGAGAGCTTGGCGTCCATGCCGCGGCTGATGAGATAGAGCATAATATCGTCACGGCAGCCGACGGCGTCTGTTGACGGAGGCGGTGCTTGGACAGGATGAGATCTTTCGCGCGTTGCCGAGCCACACGTCCGTGCCGTGCGAGAAGCCGGACAGACGCACGAGGATATCGAATTTTGTCGGCTGCGTCTCCTGCAGCATCTCGACGCGTGAAGCCGGTGCCGAATTCCGGGATGGCGACGGAGCCGACCGGCCCCAGAATGGGGTCGTTTTCATAGCCCAGCACCTTGCTGGACGTGAAGATCGACATGGTATCCTGATCGTCGAGCGGGATTTTCTGCGCGTCGACGCCGGTCATGTCCTCCAGCATGCGGATCATGGTCGGGTCATCGTGGCCCAGCATGTCGAGCTTCAGGAGGTTTTCCTCCATGGAGTGATATTCAAAATGCGTCGTGATCCATTCGGAGTCCTTGTCGTCCGCCGGGTGCTGCACGGGGCAGAAGTCCCAGATCTCATTCTCCTGCGGGATGACGACGAGGCCGCCGGGGTGCTGGCCGGTCGTGCGCTTGACGCCGACGCAGCCGAGCGCCAGGCGGTTCTCCTCCGCCTTGGGGACGGTCTTATTGCGCTCCGACAGGTATTTTTTCGCGTAGCCGTAGGCCGTTTTCTCTGCGACGGTGCCGATGGTGCCCGCGCGGAAGACATGGGTCTTGCCGAACATCTGCACACAGTAGGCGTGCGCCTTGGCCTGATATTCGCCCGAGAAGTTCAGGTCGATATCGGGCACCTTGTCGCCGCCGAAGCCGAGGAACGTCTCAAACGGAATATCAAACCCGTCCTTGCCGAGCTTCGCGCCGCACTTCGGGCACACCGCGTCCGGCAGATCCGCGCCGCAGGCGCAGTCGGCCGGAACCTCAAACGTCGTGAACTTGCACTGCGGGCAGCGGTAGTGCGGCGGAAGGAGTTGACCTCCGTGATGCCGGAGAAGTACGCCACGATGGACGAGCCGACCGAGCCTCGCGAGCCGACAAGATAGCCGTGCTCCAGAGAGTTGGCGACGAGCTTCTGCGCACTCATGTAAATGACGTCGTACCCGCGCGAGAGGATGTCGTGCAGCTCGGTCTCGACGCGGTCGGTGATGAGCTTCGGCGGGTTTTCGCCGTAGATGGCCGTCATCTTGCCATAGACCAGGTCTTTGAGCTGCTGGGCGGAATTTTCAATCTTCGGCGGGTAAAGATTTCGGCAGGAGCCGAACATCCTCAACGCTGTCGGCGATGGCGTTCGTGTTCGTGATGACGACCTCATGCGCCTTTTCGGCCCAAGATAGGAAAATTCGTCGAGCATCTCCTCTGTCGTGCGCAGATATAAAGGCAGCGGCCGGTCGGCGTCGGGCATCTGCTTGGTGGCAAGCAGGATGTGGCGGAAAATCTCCTGCTCGGGTCGAGAAAGTGCACGTCGCACGTCGCGACGACGGGCTTTCCGAGCTCCTCGCCGAGCTGCACGATGCGGCGGTTGAGGTTGCGCAGGGATTCCTCGCTGCGCACGGTACCGTTGTCGAGCAGGAAGTGGTTATTGGCCAGCGGCATGATCTCGAGATAGTCGTAAAACGACGCGATGCGTCGGAGCTCCGTGTCGCTCGTGCCGCGCAGAATCGCCTGGAACACCTCGCCCGCCTCGCAGGCGGAGCCGATGATGAGGCCCTCGCGGTATTCCATGAGCAGGCTCTTGGGGATGGTGGGGTTGCGCTTAAAATATTTCAGATACGACCGGGAGATGATCTCGTAGAGATTTTTCAGACCGGTCTTGTTCTTGACGAGAATGGAGATATGGTGCGTGCGGCGCTTTTCCTTCAGGCCGCCGCGCACGAGCGCGTTGAGATCGTCGAGCGTCTGCGCACCCTTCGCCGCGAGCATGGGCAGGAACTTATCCATGATGCGCGCGACGACCATCGCGTCGTCGCACGCGCGGTGGTGGTTGAAGTCCGGCAGGCTCAGCCGGTTCGAGACCTGGTCGAGCTTGTGATGCTTGAGATCCGGCAGCAGATACTGCGCGAGCACGAGCGTGTCGAGATACACCGGCTCAAACGGGATGCCCGCCCGGCGGCAGGCCGCGCTCATGAAACCGGTATCAAAGTCTGCATTGTGCGCGATGATCGGCCGCCCGCCCACGAAGTCAAGAAACTGCCGCATGGCCTCCGCCTCATCGGGCGCGCCGGCCACATCGGCGTCCGTGATGCCGGTCAGCCGCGTGATCTCGGCCGGGATGGGCATATGCGGGTCGACAAAGGTGTCGAACTCCGCCTTGATCTCGCCGCCGGAAAAGAGCACCGCGCCGATCTCAGTCATGCGATTCGTATCGAGGTGCAGGCCGGTCGTCTCAATGTCAAAGGCGACGAACTCCGTATCAAGCGGCAGCGTGCTCTGCCCGTGCACGGCGAGCGTGCCGTCCACGTCGTTGACGAGGTAGCCCTCCTCGCCGTAGATGATCTTCACGCCGTATTTTTTCGACGCCTTCCACATATCCGGGAACGCCTGCGCCACACCGTGATCCGTCACGGCGATGGCCGGATGCCCCCAATAGGCCGCGCGCGCCACAAGATCTGCGGGGTCGGAGATGGCGTCGAGCGCCGAGTAGCGCGTATGCAGGTGCAGCTCCACGCGCTTTTCCGCCGCGTTGTCGGGACGGATGACCTTCTCCCCCTGCACGATGTTGCGCGGCTCGAGCACCATGTCTTCATCGTATTTGCTGTAGTTGATCTTGCCCTGCACGCGCAGCCACATCCCCTCGTGGATGAGGCCGACGATGGTCTGGTCGTCCTCGGCGCGCAAAAAGCGCGACACGCGCACGCTGCCCGTGCTGTCGGTCATGTCAAACGAAAGCACGGCAGAGCCGTACTTTGCGATCTCGCGGCTGCTGACGGCAAAGACCTCGCCCTCAAGCGTGACGTTGCCGCTCTCGAGCGTGAGCTCGTTCATGGGCGTGACGTCCGCGCGCTTCGGGATTGGCTTGCCCATGAGCACCTTGGCCTTGGCCTTCTGCTCGGCCTTTTTCTGCTCCGGTGCAGGGTATTCCGCCTGGATCTGTACGCCGCGCAGCCGAAACTGCGCCGCGAGCAGCTGCTCAATATTCGTGCGCTCGACCGGCGCCGGCATACGCGCAAACCACGTGTGCAGCAGCATCGTCATGCTCTCGCGCTCGATGAGCACGTCGAGCACCTCCGCCTTGTCAAGACCGCCGCAGCTATCCTGCAGGGACGCACAGTCGGGGAACATATCGAGAAACGGGATTTTTTCGCTCATAGTTTCCTCACTTTTCGCTCAGAATCAGATCCACCAGCGCATCGGCCAGCTTGTCCGCGGGGTACTTGCCGAGGATCTCGCCGCGGCGAAACAGCAGCCCGCAGTCCTTGCCGCCGGCAATGCCGTAGTCCGCCTCGTGCGCCTCGCCGGGACCGTTGACGACACAGCCCATCACGGCGACCGTGATCTCGCGCTCCAGCCCCTGCAGCCGCTGCTCAACCTCCTGTGCAAGCGCGATGAGGTCGATCTGCGTGCGCCCGCACGTCGGGCACGAGACAAAGCGCACACCCTCGCGGCGCAGCCCGGCCGCCTTCAGAATGGCGATGCCGGCGCGCACCTCCTCCACGGGGTCAGCCGTGAGCGAGACACGGATCGTATCGCCGATGCCCTCGGACAGCAGCGTACCGATGCCGACGGCGGAGCGGATGATGCCGTTATACGCCGTGCCGGTCTCCGTGACGCCGACGTGCAGCGGATACGGGAAGCGCTCGGCCGCGAGCCGGTAGGCCGCGATCGTCAGCGGCACGGTGGAGCTCTTCATCGACAGGGCAATGTCGTCAAAATCATACCGGTGCAGCAGGTCAATGTGCCCCTGTGCGCTCTCGACGAGTGCCTCCGGCGTCGGGTGGCCATACTTTTCAAGCAGACGCTTTTCCAGACTGCCTCCATTGACGCCGATGCGGATGGGGATGCCGCGCTCCCGGCAGGCCTCGGCCACCTTGCGGACATTGTCCGGCTCGCCGATGTTGCCGGGGTTGATGCGGATCTTGTGCACGCCCGCCTTCGCCGCTGCGAGCGCAAGGCGGTAGTCAAAGTGGATGTCGGCCACGACCGGGATGGGCGCGGCGTGCACGATCTCGGGCAGCGCGTCCGCCGCAGCCTGATCCGGCACGGCCAGACGGATGATCTCACACCCGGCGTCATGCAGCCGGGCAATCTGCTCGATGGTCGCGTGCGCGTCCGAGGTGTGCGTATTGCACATGGACTGCACCGCGACCGGCGCGCCGCCGCCGATGGCGACGGAGCCGACATGGATCTGTTTTGTCTGCGTTCTGTTCATAAGCACTCCTATCTCTCTCCAAGGTGGCCGAAGCCGTAAAAAAACCGAGGCGGACAAATCCGCCCCGGCTCAGGTGACAAGTTTGGAAATGTCGTTATACATGACGTAAGCCATCAGCGCCAGCAGCAGCACGAGCCCTGCCGTGTGGATATACCCCTCATACTTGGGGTCGATCTTTTTGCGGGTAAGCCGCTCGAGCACCCACGTGACGAGCAGGCAGAACACACGCCCGCCGTCAAGCGCCGGCAGCGGCAGCATATTCATGACCGCAAGGTTCACGGCGATGAACGCCGAGAAATACGCAAAGTTGGAAAACGCGGCCGCCTTCGTGGCCGACTCCTTGCCGACCTCGCTCATCATGCTCACGATGCCGACCGGACCGGACAGATCCTTCACACCGACCGCACCCGCAAGCAGGTCGCCGAGGCCGCGCCAGACCATGCGCACGAAATCCAGCGCGCTGTACCACGCATTCTGGAGCTTTGCGCCGAACGTCGCCGGCTGCGTGCCGAAATAAAAGCCGTACATCTTGCTGCTCTGTCCCGGATATTCCCGTGCGGCGAGGTAGAAATCATCGAGATGCACCTTCGCGCCGTCACGCTTGACGACGATGTCATGCGTGTCACCGCCGCGGGAAAGATATTCGCTGACGTTGGTCGTAAAATAGATGCGATGTCCGTCAATGCTCCAGATCGTGTCGCCCACCTGCAGAGCGTCCTCCCCCTGATAGGGGCAGCCGTCCATGAAGTCCGTGAGCGTCGGCGTGGAAAGCTCTTCGCCTGCGCGAACACGATCAGAAGCAGCAGCAGACCGAACACGAAGTTCATGAACGCGCCGGCGCAGAGGATCAGAAACCGCTTCCATGCCGGCTGGCTCGTGAACGCGCGCGGGTCGTCGATCGCCTCATCCTCGCCCGCCATGGCGCAAAAGCCGCCGATCGGCAGGCAGCGGACGGTGTAGAGCGTCTCCCCCTTCTGCTTTTTCCAGATGGCCGGGCCCATGCCGATGGCGAATTCATCCACGCGCACCCCGCAGGCTTTGGCCACGAGAAAATGGCCGAGCTCATGCACGGCGATGAGGATACCGAAGACGAGAATTGCGAGCAGAATATACATGTGCTGTCCTTTCAGAAACGGAAATAAGACCGGACGAAGGCACGCGCCTCCTGATCGGCCGCGCGGATAACGTCCAGATCGGGCGCAGCGACGGGTGCGATGGCCTCCACCGCCGCCGCAACGCTTTCATAAATAGAATGATACCCGATCTTGTGGTCCAAAAACAGACCAACGGCAATTTCGTTGGCTGCGTTCATGACCGTCGGCGCGGTGCCGCCGGTGCGCGCGCAGCGCATGGCAAGCGCCAGACACGGCAGCGCCTCGAGATCGGGCGCGTAGAAATGCAGCCCATTGGGATAGGCCGTCAGATCCAGCCGGTCGCTGCGGCTGGGCTTGCGCTCCGGATACGTGAGCGCATACTGGATGGGCAGGCCCATATCCGGCACGCCGAGCTGGGCGATGACCGTCCCGTCGAGCAGCTCGACCATCGAGTGCACGACGCTCTCGGGGTGGATAAGCACCTGAATATCATCCGGCGTGACGCCGAACAGGTGCATGGCCTCAATAAATTCCAGACCCTTATTCATCATGGTCGCGGAGTCAACGCTGATCTTCGCGCCCATGCTCCAGTTTGGATGGCTGACAGCCATCTCGGGCGTGACATCGCGCGTTGCCTCGCGCGTCCAGCCGCGGAACGGTCCTCCGGAGCCGGTGAGCAGGATCTTGTGCAGCTCGCCCGCGCGCCCGGTCAGGCACTGAAAAATGGCCGAGTGCTCGGAATCCACCGGCACGATCTCCGCGCCGCATTCCCGTGCTCTGCGCATGACGATGTCGCCCGCGCACACGAGCGTCTCCTTATTGGCCAGCGCGATGCGCCGTCCCTTTTCGATGGCCGCAAGCGTCGGGCGCAGGCCGACCGCGCCGGACACCGCCGTGACGACCGCGTCCGTATCGGAAATGACCGCCGCCTCGCACAGTGCGTTTTCTCCGCCGCCGACGGCGATGTCCGTATCGGCGAGCGCGATGCGCAGCGCCTTGGCAGACGCCTCATCCGTCACGGCGACGAACGCCGGATGCAGGCGGCGCGCCTGCTCCTCGGCGAGCTGAATGTTGCGGTTCGTCGTCAGCGCACGGACGTTCAGCCCCAGATGCTCCGCGACGGCAACGGTCTGCCGGCCGATGCTGCCGGTAGAACCGAGAATGGAAATCGAATGTACCATAGCTATGCTCCTTTACTGCGCCACAACCGCGATCGCCGGCGCCAGCAGCACCAGCAGCTCAAGCATGGGCGCGGTGAAGATGGTGCTGTCAAACCGGTCGAGCATGCCGCCGTGACCGGGCAGCAGATTGCTGTAGTCCTTCACGCCGTGCTCACGCTTGACGGCGGAAAATGCAAGGTCGCCCGTCTGACCGGCAAGGCTGCCGAAAAAGCCGTAGATGGCCAGGATGCCGATCTGCACGCGATAGCCGCACCAGTGCAGGATGAGACCGTAGAGCATGGCGGCCGCGATCGCGCACACAAAGCCGCCGATGCAGCCTTCGACCGTCTTGTGCGGGCTCAGCGCCGGGGCAAGCTTGGTCTTGCCGAGGCTGCGGCCGACGAAAAACGCGCCGGAGTCGCTCATCCACGTGATGACGAACGGCAGCAGCAGATACGGTGCCTTCGGGTCATTCAGACCAAGGCGCACGAGCGACGAGAGCATCCACGGGATGACGATGCCCGCCGTGAACACGAGCGCCAGATCCTGAAACGGAACGCGCTCGGCTTTGTGAAACGAGATCATCATCTCCACGAACATGGTCACAAACAGCGCATACGCCGCGATCTTGAACACGAGCTCTGACAGGCCGAACGCAGCGCCGAGCACGATGGCCGCGCCGCACACGCCGGCATACACCGCAAAGCGCGGCACGAACTTCGGCATAGCCGTGTGCAGCAGCTCCCACGCGCAAAACGACGCCATGACGGCCACCACGATGCCCCAGCCCCAGATCGGAGTGAAGAAGATCACAGCCAGCAGCGCCGGGATACCGATTGCCGCAACGATGAGTCTGTTTTTCATGATAGGTTCCTCCCGTTTGTCTTTCTCTCGGGTGCGGCGGTCATTTCACGCCGCCAAAGCGCCGGTCGCGCCGCTGAAACTCCGCCAGCGCCGCGTCCATGTCGCGCTCGGTAAAGTCTGGCCAGAGCACGTCGGTGAAATAGAGCTCGGAATACGCGCCCTGCCAGGGCAGGAAGTTGCTCAGGCGCTGCTCGCCGCTCGTGCGGATGATGAGGTCTGGATCCGGAATGCCGGACGAATACAGGTAGCTGCTGATGAGCTCCTCCGTGAGCTCGGGCGCAGTGCCGGCCTTGTATTCCTCGGCATAGCGTCGCACGGCATGCAGGATCTCATCACGGCCGCCGTAGTTGATGCACAGGTTCATCTGGCAGCCGTCATAGTGCGTGCTCTTTTCCTCGGCCGCGTCCATCAGGCGCTGCAGCTCCGGCGAGAGGCCGGTGCGCTCGCCAAAAAAGCGCATCTTGAACTTGTCGCGCTCCATGATCGAGAGCGCTTCCTTCATGTATTTATCGAAGATGTTCATGATCGTGCGCACTTCCTCGGGCGGACGGCGCCAGTTTTCCGTGGAAAAGGCGTAGACCGTGAGGTATTCGATGCCGATGGCCTTACAGTAGTTGCCGATGCGGCGAAACGCCTCGGCGCCGTAAGCGTGACCGGCCGTGCGCGGCAGACCGCGCTTTTTCGCCCAGCGGCCGTTGCCGTCAAGAATGATCGCCACGTGGCGCGGCAGGCGCGAAAAATCCACCTGCGGCGCTGCGGCCGTTTTGTTGTTTGCCATAATGCCTCCTGCGCTGCCCGCACGGGCGCGCTCATAGACAGGATATTCAAACGGGGGGATGTTCGATCCCCCCGTTTCCGATTGCGGGTACGAAAGCGAGCGCGAAGCTCAGATCTCCATGAGCTCCTTCTCTTTTTCGTCGGCGATGCGCTCGACTTCCTTGATGTAGTCGTCGGTCAGCTTCTGCATATCCTTCTCGATGACCTTGAAATCGTCCTCGGTGATCTCGGACTTTTTCTTCTGCGCCTTGAATTTTTCCATCGCGTCGCGGCGGATGTTGCGCACGGCGACCTTGGCGTCCTCGCTGTACTTCTTGACCTGCTTGGCGAGATCGCGGCGGCGCTCCTCGGTCAGTGCCGGGAAGACAAGGCGGATGGCGCGGCCGTCGTTCTGCGGGTTGATGCCGAGGTCGGACGCGAGAATGGCCTTCTCAATGCCCTTGAGCACGGAGCCATCCCACGGCTGGATGAGCAGCGAGCGGGCGTCCGGCGTGCTCACCGACGCGATCTGCTGGATGGGCGTAGGAGAGCCGTAGTAATCGACCGTGACGCGGTCGAGCACGGCGGGATTCGCCTTGCCCGCGCGCACGGAGTCATACTGCTCGGTGAGGACCGAAGCGGTCTTTTTCATCTTGGGATTCAAACTCGGTATAATCGGTAGACATATGATATCCTCCTATCGGGTTTTTCTTTTTTCTTATTTCGTCACGACCGTGCCGACGGCTTCACCCATCACGGCACGGACAATATTCTGCGGATCGGCCAGCGCAAAGACGACGACCGGAATGTCGTTTTCCATGGCCAGCGACGTCGCGGTCAGATCCATGACGGCCAGATGTTTTGCCAGCACCTCGTCATAGGTGATCGCATCGTACTTCACGGCGCTCGGGTCAATATGCGGGTCGGCGCTGTAGACGCCGTCGATGTTCTTGGCGAGCAGGATCGCATCCGCGCCGATCTCGGCCGCGCGCAGCACCGCCGCTGTGTCGGTCGAAAAATACGGGCAGCCGCTGCCGGCGCCGAAGCACGACCTTGCCCTCTTCCAGATGCGCGATGGCGCGCTCCCACGTGTAGTGCTCGGCAAAGGCCGGCATCTCGACCGCCGTCTGCACGCGCACGGGAATGCCCTTTTGTTCCATCACATCGGACACGGCAAGGCAGTTCATCACGGTCGCCAGCATGCCCATGTGGTCGGCGCGCGAGCGGGCCATTTTGCCCTCACCGTTTTTCACGCCGCGCCAGAAGTTGCCGCCGCCGATGACGACACCCACCTGCACACCCAGCTCCGTGCACGTCTTGATGACGTCGCACACCCGGCCGATCACGTTAAAATTCAGTCCCGTCTTCTGGTCACCGGCAAGCGCCTCACCGCTGATCTTGAGCAGGACACGCCGAAACTTCGGTTCTGTTCCCATAAAACTTCCCCTCACTTTTTCATATTCGTCGTATTATTGTAATATAAAACGGCCGGAATGAAAAGGGGGTATTTGTGAAAAGAGCGAAAACAATTGCCGCCTCGCCCATTCCACCGCCGCAAGCACAGAAAAAGAGTCCGGCATCTGCCGGACTCTTTTCGCTGGAATGAGAGGACATATAAAGGACAAAGCGGACATTACATCCAGCCGCCGGAGACATTCATCACATGCGCCGTGACGTACTTCGACTCGTCGGAGGCAAGATACAGCGCCATGTAGGCGATGTCGATGGGCTCGCCGAGGTGCTTGATCATACAGTTGGTCGTATAGCGCGACTGGGTCTCGGGCGTGAGGTGCTTGGCAACGGCTTCCGTGGCAATGATGCCGGGGTTGAGCACGTTGACGCGCACACCCGCGTGCGCGACCTGACGCGCCATCTGGCGGCTGAGGTGGTTGATGCCGGACTTGGCGACACCGTAGCCGACCTGCGTGCGGTCGGGGCACACGGCGGCGACGGAGCCGATGTTGATGATGCTGCCGGAATGCTGCTTGATCATGGCCTTGTTGAGCGCTTCCTGGCAGGCATTGAACACGGTCGAGAGATCCACGCAGACGGTCTTTTCAAACTCCTTGTAGGTGCACTTGGTGATGTCGAGGTCCTTGCGGGGGTTGGATTCGCCGAAGTTGTTGACCAGCACGTCGAGGCGGCCTTCCTTGGCGATGCACTCGTCGATCATGCTTCTGTGCGTGGCGGGGTCGTGTGCCTCAAAGTAGACGAGCTCGGCCTGACCGCCGCGGGCTCTGGCGGCCTCAACGGCAGCCTTGCCGGTCTCCATATTGCGGCAGGCATAGTAGACCTTCGCGCCCTCATCGACGAACAGGTCTGCGATCGCGCGGCCGATGCCGCGGGTGCACGCCGTGACCAGCGCGACTTTTCCTTCCAAACGGTTACTCATAACAGTACACTCCCTTTCATTTTGTGTGCGCGGTTTTATAGCTTTGCGCCGGTGTGCGCGCACCGGCGCAGTCGGATCAGAGGTTTGCGCCGTAATCGGCAACGAGCGCCTGACCGTTGAGCGGCGCAGAATCGTCGCTGCACAAAAACAGCAGGATCTTGGCAATATCGAGATCCGTGCACGTGCCCACGTCGAGCGTGGAGTGCTTTGCGGTGGAGGCCTGCATGGCCTTGGCGGCCTTCGTGTACTTGCCTCTGGCCTTCATGGCGCGCGTGGTCATGGGGGTCATGACCGTGCCGGGGCACAAGCAGTTGGCGCGGATCTTCTGCTCGCCGTTGGCAAAGCGCAGCGCGATGTGCTTGGTCAGCGCGACCTCCGCGCCCTTCGAGACCGTGTAGGCTGCGCTGCCGTTGCCGTTCACGCCGCCGACGGAGGCGACGGTCGCGATCGTGCCGTAGCCCTGCGCGATGAACTGCTTGACAGCCGCGCGGGTAACGTACATCGTGCCCTTGACGTTCACGGTCAGGGTCGTGTCGAGATCGCTGGTAAGAAAATCGTCGATCGGCCGCATGGCGACATCGAGCACACCTGCGATATTGGCCAGCGCGTCGATCTTGCCGTACTTTTCCACACCGGCCGCAAACGCCGCCTTCACAGCGTCATTGTCGGTGATGTTGACGACAGTCGTCATGACCTCGCCGCCCGCTGCCTGAATGTCTGCCGCGACCTTGTTGAGGTTTTCTTCATGCATATCCGCCATGATGACGCTTGCGCCCTCGTGTGCGAAGAGCTCGGCCGTCTTGGCGCCAATGCCGGAACCGGCGCCGGTGACGAAACAGACTTTTCCATCAAGTCTACCCATTTGTTTCTCCTTTGCTGATATAGAATGCGGCGGACGGACTGTGTGAGCCGCAGCCCGTCCGGTATGTTGGGATCACTCGTCCTTGAGCGGCCACTCCATGCCGATGCGCTCACACTGGCGCTCGGTATCCCAGAAGAAGCCCCAATCGGGCAGGTGACGGATGCGGGCGGTGTCCGCCGGCGTCCACGTCACGATCTCGCCCTTCTTGTAGAGGTCGTCGATCTCCTTGTCGGTGTATCCGAACTCCTGCAGCACCTCGCGGTTGTGCTCGCCGAAGCACGGCGCGGACGCCACGATCTGCGAGGGGTTGTTCTTGAAGCGGTTCGTGATGCCGATGCCCTTCATCTCGCCGAAGATCTGGTCTTCCCACTCGACAAGGTTCTCGCGCTCGGCGTACTGCGGGTCGTTTTCGATATCGCCCGGCTCATAGGCGCGCTGGTTCGGAATGCCGACCTTGTTGAAGATCTCCTCGAGCTCGGCACAGGTGTGCTGCGCGCAGAAATCCGTGAGCGCCTGATCCGCCTTCTGCCCCATGGGGGTGTTGAGCGGGAAGCCGGGGATGCCCTTCGGCAGACCCGGCGTCACACCCGGCGTGCCGACGCCGATGATGGGATAGCCCTTCTCGACCGGTCCGGGACCGTTGATGGCGACGAAGAGCTGCTTATTGTCCTTCGTGGTGTAAAACGAGAAGCAGGCCGCAAGGTCGGAGTGGTTGCCGGTGCGGTACGGCACGGGCTCGCCGTCCTTCGGATAGCCCTTGTTGTACCAGAGCACCGGGTAGTTATCCAGCAGGCGGAACATGGTGTCGTACTGCGCGACGTCGCACGATTCGCCCTTGCCGGTCTTGAGCGCGTGGATATATGCCGAGAGCGCGGTCATGCAGGCGTTGTAGGCCGTGACATAGTCAGACAGATAGGGGTTGACCTTCAGCGGCACATCCGTCGGGGACACGCCGTTCATGTACATATAACCGCCCATCGCCTGACCGGAGACGTCGTAGGACGCCTTGGACTTGTACGGACCCGTCTGACCGTAGCCGGAGACGTGCACGATGCACAGCTTGCTGTTGACACCCCAGCAGACCTCATCGGTGAGGCCCATCTTGGCATAGGTGCCGGCCTTGCTGGACTCGATCCAGATGTCGGCCCACTCGAGGCACTTCTTGAAGATCTTCTTGCCGGCGGGCGTGCGCGGGTTGCACGTGATGGAGTACTCGTTGCGGTGGTTCTGCGACCAGCTCGTGGTGCCGCGCGTACCGCAGGAGATCTTGGGCGCCTCGGACTGGAGCACCTTCGCGCCCATTTCCGCCATCAGGCAGCCGGCAAAGGGGCCGGCGATGGCCGTGCCGGACACAAAGACCTTGACGCCGTTGAGGACACCGAAGTCGGGGTATTCGCTGAACTTCTGCGTGAGGTTGCAGTCAATTTTTTTGAAACTCATGTATGCTGTGCCTCCTTTTTGTTGTGTTTTTCTACAGATTTCTCCGGATTCAAGATAAGCTGCCAACATGGGCAAAAGCCCATGCTGACAGCTTACCGTCTATTTGCGCTAAGATTTACTTTTTCGGGGGATACTCCAGGCCGATGCGCTTGGCCTGACGCTCCGGATCCCAGAAGAAGTGCCACTCAACGAAGTTCTTGATGCGGGCAGTGTCCGCCGGCGTCCAAGTCGCGAGCTCGCCCTTCTTGTAGAGCGCGTCGATCTCCTCGTCGGTGTAGCCAAAGTCCTTGAGAACCTCGCGGTTGTGCTCGCCGAAGCACGGCGCGGAAGCCACGATCTGGGACGGGTTCTTCTTGAAGATGTTCGTGACGCCGATGCCCTTCATCTTGCCGAAGCACTGGTCATCCCACTCGACGATGTTCTCGCGAGCCTCGTACTGCGGATCCTTCTCGATGTCGGCCGGACCGTAAGCGCGCTGGCACGGGATGCCGGCCTTGTTGAAGATCTCCTCGATCTCGTCGCAGGTGTGCTCGGCGCAGAACTTCGCGCACAGCTCGTCCGCCTTCTTGCCGCGGGGGTCAAACAGCGGGAAGCCGGTGCAGTTCTTCGGGATGCCCTCGGTGACACCGGGCTTGCCCATGCCGATGATCGGATAGCCGCGGGTGACAGGGCCCTGGCCGACGATCGCAACAAACATGGCGTTGCCTTCCTTCGTGTCGTAGAAGGAGAAGCAGGCAGCCTGGTCGCTCTTGTTGCCGGTGCGGAAGGGCACGGGCTCGCCCTGCTTCGGGTAGCCCTTGTTGAACCAGTTGGCCGGGTAATTGTCGAGCAGGCGGAACATGGTGTCGTACTGCGCGACATCGCAGGAATCACCCTCGCCGCTGTTCTTGGCGTTGATGTAGCCGGCGAGCGCGACCATGCAGGCGTTGTAAGCGGTGATGTAGTCAGACAGGTACGGGTTGACCTTCAGCGGGCCGGACGTCGGGGAGACGCCGTTCATGTACATGTAGCCGCCCATGGCCTGACCGGAGACGTCGTAGGAGGGCTTGTTCTTGGACGGGCCGAACTGGCCGTAGCCGGACACGTGCACGATGGCGAGCTTCTTGTTGTGCTTCCAGCAGACTTCATCGGTCAGGCCGCGCTTGGCATAGGAGCCCGGACGGCCGGCCTCGATCCAGATGTCAGCCCACTCGATGCACTTGAGGAAGATCTTCTTGCCGGCGGGGCTGGCGGAGTTGATGGTGATGGAGTACTCGTTGCGGTGGTTCTGGCTCCACGCGAGGGTGCCGCGGGTCTGGCAGGCGATGGTCGGAGCCTCAGCCTGCAGGACCTTCGCGCCCATCTCGGCCATGAGGCAGCCGGCGAAGGGGCCGGCGATGTTCGTGCCGGTCACGAAGACCTTGACGCCCTTGAGGACGCCGAAGGACGGATACTCGTCAAACTTCTGAGTCAGTTTGTTGTCGATTTCTTTCATGTTAGATGACAATCCTTTCTGTGCGTATCGCACTGAATGAGGTTGATTGGTCGGAAGAAATTACTCTTTGGCGGCTTCTGCCTTCTTGTGCACGCTCGGGATCAGGAAGCAGACCACGATGCCGACGACGACACAGATGAGCTGCACGAGCGCCACGGAGTGCAGCGCGCTGGCGGCAGCGGCGGGCACTGCCATGCCGGTGGCGGCCTTCTTGGTCATGCCGGTGACGAACATGGGCACGAAGATGGCGACGCCGAACGGAGCGCACATATCCTTGAAGACGTTGAACGTGCCGGAAGCGGAGGAGGACTCAGCCGGAGCAACGCCGGACAGCGCGACCTTCATGAAGATGGTGGTATTGCCGCCGAGGCCGAGGCCGACGAAGAACAGCGCGCCGCCCATCATGAGGATGCCGGCATTCTCGCCGATGAAGAGCATGATCAGAGAGCCGATGGCAACGAACACAAGCGCGATCGCAGCAACGATCTTGGGCTCTTTCTTATCGGCCATGGGTCCGAGGACGATGGTGCCGATGGCCATGCCGAGGTACTCAATGCTCATGGCGACCGCAGCGACGGTGGCCTTGTCGATGGCGTAACCGAAGCGGATGACCTCGGTCAGGCAGGCGGTCATGAGGCCCTGCGTGAGGAACATGATCAGCACGGGGAGCACAAAGTTCTTGCGGGCGATGAACTTGCCGTTGAGGATCGGGCTGGCAGCCTTCTTCTCAACGAGGAAGAGGACGATCAGACCGACGACGGCCACGCCGATGGATGCGAGCGTCGCAACGCTGGCCCAGCCGTTCTGCTGGCCGAAGGTGGGCACGCAGACGAGCGCGCCGAACATGAGCAGGACGAACACGGCGCCCGCCCAGTCAAAGCCCTTCATAGAGCCCTTGGGGATGTTCGGGTTATCCTTGACTTTGCAAAGCAGATGAGGAACGAAATCACGCACAGTGCGACGCAGATCCACATGACGATACGCCATGCGCTGGCCGTGCCGATGACTTTCATGACGATACCGCCGAGGGTGGGTCCAAAGATGACCATGCCGCAGGCCAGCGCCATGTAGATCGTGAAGCCCTGACCCATTTTCTCGGGCGGGAACTCCATCATGATGTAGGACATGACGACCGGAGCGATGCCGGCAGCGCCGATACCGACCATGAAGCGGAACACGAGCAGCAGCGGGACGTTCTGCGGGCAGATGGCGATGAGCGCCTGGCCGACGGTGTAGAGCGCCATCGCGCCGAGCAGCATCTTTCTGCGGCCGATCGCGCCGCCGAGCTTGCCCATGATCGGCGCCATAGCGGCGGCGGCCAGGGAATAAGCCAGCGTGATGAAGGTCAGGGACGCATCCGCGTTCCAGGCCGTGGAGATCGCAGTCGGCACCGAAGCGGTGAAGCCGCCGCAAAGGCTGAGGATAGCCGCTGCAACTGCATACGGCACAAAGCCTTTCATGTAGTTTTTGTTGTTTTCCATAGTGTATTCTCCTGTCTGATGATTCGGCATTTGCCGTGGACAGTTTGGTTGCTTTCCTGTGTGCAGCGCCGGTCAGTAGCCTTTGGCGAGGCTCTCCTCGATCAGCTTGCTGCGCACGATCTTCCCGTTTTCATTAACGGGAATGTGATCCGTAAATTCAATGGATTTGGGGATCTTGTACGGGGGGAGATAGTTGAGCGCGAAGCGGATCAGCTCCTTGCTCCCGAGCGGGGCGTTCGTCTCCACGATGGCGTGGATGCGGTGACCCCAATCCGGGTCGGGCAGGCCGATGACCACGGCGTCAACCACTTTGGTGTGCTTTTTGAGCACCATCTCGACCTCGGCGGCAAAGACATTCTCTCCGCCGGTGACGATCATGTCGCTGCGGCGGTCTGCAAAGTACAGATAGCCGTCAGCATCTACATAGCCCATGTCGCCGACGCTGCGGAAGCCTTCGCTGTCCACCGGGAGCGGCGGCATATTCTTATAGGTAACGCGCGGGCTGTTATCGCCCCACGACATAAAAATCTCGCCGATCTCGCCGTGCGGCAGTTCCCTGCCGTCCTCATCGCGGATCGCGACCCTGCCGCAGTGCATCTTGCCGACGCTGCCGGGGTGGCGCAGCCACTCGTCGCCGCGGATGGATGTCATGCCGATGCACTCGGTCATGGCATACAACTCGTACAGGCGCTCGGGCGGGATGATCTCGAGCCATTCGCGCTTGAGATCCTGCGAGCAGACACCGCCGGTGTGGCACAGCACCTCAATGCTCGCGAGGTCTTCCTTTCGGAAGCCGGGCATGCGGCTGATGCGCTGCATGAGTGTCGGCACCATCTGGACATATTCGATGCGGTACTTTTTGATGAGCCGCACGATCGTCTCGGCGTCGAGCTTGGCCGGCATGACGAGCGTGTTGCCGCAGTAGAGGCCGTTGAAGGCCGCCGAGTGCGGCGCGCCGTGAAACAGCGGGCCCGCGAGCAGCTGGCGCATCTCAAAGTGCATGCCGGACACGGAAAACCACGTCCGCAGCCCCTCGTCGCTCTCCCCTGCCGGCATATCCTGCTCGATGACCTTGGTCTTTCCCGTCGTGCCGCCGGAACAGTTGGCAAGGTTGGGAATGGCCAGCACATCGGGCGGCAGCTGCGCAGAGCACTGCGCGCACAGCGTTTTGAGTTCTGCCGTGCTCAGGCTGGGATAGCCGTCGGGCTTTTTGCGGTTGGTGATGACGAGCGCCGGGGAGACGCAGGTGCAGATCTCCATGAGGTTGCGCTGCGGCGCACGGTTCGAGACCGGAACATAACACGCGCCGGTCTTCCAGATGCCGAACGCAAGCGCGATGTGCGTCGGAATGTTCGGCAGCGCGGCGAGCACGCTCTTTCCGGGGCCAATGCCCTGATCGAGCAGATACCATGCAATGCGGTTCGAGAGCTCGTGGAGCTCCTGCCATGTCATGACCGTCTCCTTGTTTTCCGGGGAAACGTAGATGACCGCCGGAGCATCCGGCTTCACGCGGGCGATGTTCGCCAGCTGCGTGCCGGGGGTGAAGAAGCTCTCCGTCCCGGTATTGAAAATGTTAAAATGCTGCGTGCGCATCTCCATCACTTCCTGACAGCACTGAATTTGGCATACGCCGGTCCCGCCCGCCCTCAGCGGGCGGGATCAGCGACTTTGGAAAATTACTTCGGCAGGTTGTTCGGACGGTAGCCGCCGTCGATCTGCAGGCAGACGCCGGTGACGTAGGATGCGGCGCTGGAGGACAGGAACAGAATGCCGTTGGCAATGTCCTCGGGCTCGGCAAAGCGCTTCATCGGGATGGTATCACCGACGGAGTCCTTGGCGAACTGCGGCATATTGGCGACCATGTCGGTGTTGACAACGCCCGGAGCGACCGCGTTGACACGCACGCCCCTGTCGGCGAAGGAATAAGCGACGGACTTGGTCATGGCGATCAGGGCAGCCTTGCTGGCGGGGTACGGCAGGCCGGTCGGGCAGCCGTAGACACCGGCGACGGAAGCGGTATTGACGATGCAGCCCTTGGTCTTGATCAGGTGCGGGATCGCGTACTTCATCATGGTGTAGGGGCCCTTCATGTTCAGGTTGCAGACAGCATCCCACTCGGACTGCTTAAGCTTGGTCAGCCAGGTGCTGTTGTCGGTGCCGGCGTTGTTGACGAGCACGTCCAGACGGCCCCACTTGGCAATGATCTCTTTATACAGCTCCTGCACGGCCTTGTAGTCGCACAGATCGATCGCCTTGGTCATGACCTCGTAGTCGGGGTTGATCTCCTTGAGGGCGGCCAGCGCCTTGGCGCCGGTCTCTTCATAGTGGCTGAGGAAGTAGACCTTCGCGCCGCCAGCGAGGAAGCCCTTGACGGCTGCGAAACCAATGCCGCGGCTGCCGCCGGTTACCAGAACGACTTTGCCTTTGAATTCATTTTCAAACATGATTCTTTGTCCTTTCTTAACGCAAATCTTTGACTTTTTCCGGAGGTTTCCCGTCCCCCCGGACACACACCAGCAGTTATGCTTTTGTTAAGGAACGATAATATTTTAACATTAGATTCGATTTTCTTCCGGGCGTTGCCTCCTGTTTTGCTATCGTTAAAAACGACAAAAAATAAGATTTCACAACAGTTTTCGTGGCAAAACTGACAAAGCCTCAAAAGACGACCGCTGTCGCTTTTGAGGCTTTGTCCACATTGACGATATTTTCTGTTAATTCTCACTTTTGACCGGGTGTCTGGTGAAAATATTCCCGCGGCATCTTCTCGGTCATGATACCGAGCAGGTCCATCATATAGCAGAAGCACAGCTGGAGCTGATCGGGCGACTGCCGCTCCGTCTCCGCGAGAATGCCGCCCATGGCATCGTTCGCGATCTCGGCATACAGCCCGTGCAGCGCCACGACCGGCGGCTCGGACGGGACATAAAACTGCTCGAACTTCATATAGGGGTTCGCCACGAGGTAGACATATGTGCCGCTGTTCATGCGGCTCTCGGCGATCTCAAGCGTCTCCCCCTTGTCCGGCTGATAGCGGTAGCGGTGAAACGGCCCGAGGTTGACAAGCGTGTCCGGCTTGAGGCGGTAATCCAGACCATTGACCGTGAGTGTACCGTGGCCGCTGCGCACGAGCAGGAACGTCTCGTCGTGATTATTGACATAGAGCGTCGGCGCCTTGATCTTGCGCACGCACGCCTTGATATCGCTGGGCAGGACATTGTTGACAAAATAGTCATGCGCGCCGGCCAGAACGGACTTCTCGTCCTTGGAGCTGAAAAATGCCGTGCCGGATGAACGTTCGTTAGCCATGCTGCTTCCTCCCCTGTCCTCTCTGCTTGCGGAACTCGCCCGGTGACATCTTGTTGAGCGCATAGAACACGCGGCCCATCGTGCGGTCGGAGCCGAAGCCCGTCTCCATGGCGATGTCGACCGTCGGCAGCTCCGTTGTCGTGAGCAGCGCCTCGGCATAGCGGACACGGAACATCGACAGAATCTGCTTGTAGCTGGAGTTCAGGCGCGTCTTGAGCTGCACACGCAGGATATTTTCCGAGGTATAGAGATCGCGCGCGATCTTTTCCGCGTCGATCGGCTCGGACATATTCTCATACAGATAACTGATGGCAGAGATAAGCGTCTCGCTCATGATCATGCCGCGGTAGACCCGGCCGTTCTTCCCGTCGCTGAGCATGTCGTTGAGGTACCCTTGCGGGGTCATGCCGGTCAGCGCCTTGAAGCGGCGGAAAAACGTAATGCTCATATGAAAGCCGGAGATGGACGACACGTAGTCAAACGGCAGGCTGTCATACAGGAAGTACGACATGGCCAGAATCAGTCGCACGCGGCTGACATACTGGCTGAAATTCAGCCCCGTGGCAATCAGCAGCGCGTGGTTGAGCGCCGTCTCATCCGCGTCGGACGAGACCGCCTCGGCGACCGAGGCCGCCGTGAGCTCCGCCGTGCTGTGCGTGGCGATATAGAGGCTGGCGCGCCGGCCGAGCGGCATATCCAGCAGCGAGTACAGCTCCTTGCGGCGTGCGGCGGCGCGGTTATACAGCAGCTCGATCTTGCGCAGGAAGGAGCTGCGGATCACAGCCGAGCCGCAGCTGTTTTTCGCGCTCAGGTGGCGGAACTGCTCAAACAGGCGCACGATCTGCTGAATATCATCTCCTTCCGGCCCGATGACCGGCAGGCCGGTCACGATCTCGACCTCGCGCAGGTTGGTGATCTGATTGAACATATAGTAGCTCAAAAGCTGATAATCAAACGCGGCGACCCAGAGCGTGAGCGCCTCCCCGAATTCGGGGCAGATCGTCAGCACCTGAGAGCATTGGATCCACGCAACGCAGCCCGGCCGCACAGGAAACTCCTCGCCGTTGATGATAAAGCTGCCGCTGCCTTCGCGGACAAGCACAAAATAACTGTCCACTTCCATAATGGGGAACAGCTCCTCGCGAATGGTATGCTCCTGCAGGCGGAGATACTTGTCCGGCCCACAGAAATACCCGTTGCGCGGTGTTTCGCAGAGCGGCCTGCTCCTTCTCTTCAAAGTATTCAGCCCCCTTTCACGGTTACAGAAACAACTCAGTTTATAAAAAACTACCCACACTTACACGTTTATAGATTAACAGCTTTCCCTGCAAAAAACAAGTAAACGCGAACAATCTTTTAAACATTTTCATTTTTGTTACAGAACGCGAAAAATGGCAAAAGACCCGCCGGTGTGCATCCGGCGGGTCTTCGCGCTGTGATAAGATTGAAAGGAGTAAGAGGATGAAAAGGGGAAATATCAAATAGAAGGAGTTTCGGGGGACGCCTTACAGCTCGTAGCCGATGTGGAAGCCCTGATGCATGGCATCGCTGGACTGACCCGGCTTGACGGCGTCGCCGATGACGTGCACTTCCGGAACGAAAGCCTTGAGCTCTTCGGACAGCGGATCGTACTTGCGGGAGCCGAGGCCGAGAATGATGTAATCAAAGCCCTTGAGCCACTCCTCGGAGCCGTCCTTGTGCTGGATCTTGACGTCGTGCTCGGTCACTTCGAGGACCTTGGAGTTGATGTAGCTCTTGACGCCCTCGCGGCGCAGGCTGGCGAGCGCAATGTTGCGGTTCGGCAGGCAGACGCCGGTCATGAGCTGCGGCTGCATCTCGACAAGCGTGACTTCCACGTCGCCGATGCTGCCGGTGGTCGCAAAGGAGTTCGGACGCGCGTCGGCCATGATCATCTCGGCCGTCTCGCAGGCGACCTCGCCGCCGCCGAGGATGCAGACCGTGCCCTTCGGGATGGTCACCTTGCGGCTGAGAACGTCGTGGGTGGTGATGACCGGGTAGTCGCCGACACCCTTGATGAAGGTCGGGATCAGCGGCGTCGCGCCGGTGGCGACGACAACGGCGTCAGGTGCAAACTCTTTGACATTCTCGACCGTTGCTTCCTTCTTGAACTCGAACTTCACGCCGGCCTTCTTGGCGCGGTAGTTGAGGTGGGTGAGCCACTTGCACATCTCCTGCTTGCCGGGAGAGACGACCGCCAGATTCAGCTGGCCGCCGATCTGCTTGCCCTTCTCCCAGACGGTAACGTCGTGGCCGCGCTCAGCCGCCGTGACAGCGGTGTACATGCCGCCGGGGCCGGCGCCGATGATGAGGACCTTCTTGGGCTTGTCGGTCGGGTTGAACGGGAAGTCATACTCGTGACCGACGAGCGGGTTGATGTGGCACTTGCAGACCGGATGATGCGGATCTTCCGGCGTGATGCAGCGGCCGCCGCAGGAGCCGCAGGGCGTGATGTCATCGAAGCGGTTCTCGAGTGCTTTCTTCGGCAGGTCGGGGTCTGCGAGCAAAGGACGGCCCATGGACACGCCGTCCACCAGACCACGCTCCACCAGATCGGCGGCGTAGCGCACGTCGTTGATCTTGCCGACAACGAAAACCGGGATGTTCACGACCTTCTTGATCTCGGACGCCTCGTAGACGTTCATGCCGATCTTCTGGCTGTGAGAGGGAAGGATGTTCTGAAGGCCCTCATACTGGACGCCGCCGGAGACCTCGAGCATATCAACGCCCGCAGCCTCGAATTTCGGGGCGAGGTAGAGCATTTCGTCCAGGGAGTTGCCGCCCGGCTCACGCTCGGAACCGGAGACACGCAGCACGATCGGGAAATCGCGGCTGATATTGCGGCGGCACTCTTCAATGATCTCCAAGATCAGGCGGGCACGGTTGTCGATGCAGCCGCCGTACTCGTCCATGCGCTTATTGCGCAGCGGGCTGAGGAACGCGCCCGGCAGCATGTAAGCGTGCGCACAGTGCAGCGCAATGCCGCCGCAGCCGGCCTCTTCGGCACGGCGCGCGGCCTGGCCGTACTGCTTGACCACCTTGTGGATCTCGTCGATGGTGATCGGACGGCTGACAGCGCCGTTGGCGTTCGTGTTCACGGACGGGCCGAGGGGCGTGATGCCCTTGAGCGCACAGATGGACTCCGGACCCGGATGAATGATCTGCGGGATGAGCGTGCTGCCGGCATCGCTCACGCGCTTGGCAAAGGCGGCGAACTGCGGGACGAGGGAGTCCTTGTCCAGCGCGGTCGTCTTGCCGATGTACCAATACTTATGGTCGACCGTGACAGCGTCGATGACGACGTAGCCGGCGCCGCCCTCGGCGCGGCGCACAAAGATGTCGGCGAGCTGCTTGGGCACGGTGCCGTTGGTGGCCTCGTAGTGCATGCTCATCGGCGCCATGGCGATGCGGTTCTTCAGCGTCGTTCTGCCAAGCTGCAAAGGGGAGAAGATCTTCGCATTTTTCATATCAGTGATCATGTTGTTACCTCCTGAACGATTTTAATGATGTGTCCCGTGCCGTCAGCCGTCTGCGGCGCTGCGGCCGCCAAACGGCGCACGGGTGCTCCGGATGGTTCGTGCTTTCAGTATACTGGAAACGGCGCGGCCATGTCGCACATTTTCTTGTTAAATAATCCACATTTCCAAAAAGAATTTCAGAAAATGATGGCATGGAAGCGGACAGTTTTTGTGTTTTCACTACGTTTTTGTGCCTTTTTCGCCGCAATGTCCAAAGAAAAAGTGCCGGAAAAGCGCCGGAAAACACCGGATTTTTCGGCATTTCTCTGTAGGAAAAAGCAAGCCATCACAAGAAAGCATCCATGTTTTTGTACATTACGCCACAAACCTGTCGCAGAGTGACAATAAAACTAAAGATTTTGTACATTCCTTGCGCATGAATAGGCCACATTCTTTCCGACACGCCCCGCAACCTAGTGTTAAAATTTTTACAATAGCTGTTGAGCGTGGAATCCGGCCACCAGCGGCCGGTCTCCGGAGGATCATTCCCGGGTCCGCCGGACACGATTAAGGAACTCCGCGCTCAAGCAGAACGTGTAGGAAACCAGTTACGGATCCATTACAATTAGGAAAGGTGTATTTCATGAGTTACGATGCATTGTTTTCTCCCATCAAGCTCAGAGGGCTTGAGCTGAAAAACCGTGTGGTTCTGCCGGGTATGAACACCAAAATGGTCAAGAACAAGCATGACGTCGGCGAGGACCTGCCCGCCTACCACGCTGCGCGCGCGGCCGGCGGCTGCGGCCTGAACATTGTCGAGCTTGTCTCCATCTGCCCCGAGTGCCATGCCTACCTGTACCTCGGCCTTTATAATGAGCACCACAGAGATGAGCTGCGCAAGGTCACCGACGCGATCCACGCTGCCGGCGGCAAGGCGGCCGTGCAGATCTGGCACGGCGGCTTCGTGCCCGAAGAGTTCTTCGACAAGACCAACAAGCTCGAGACGCCCGACACGCTGACCGTCGAGCGCATCCATGAGATCGTCAAGCAGTTCGGCTACTCCGCCAAGCTCGCCGTCGAAGCCGGCTTTGACGCACTCGAGTTCCACGGCGCGCACACTTACCTGCCGCACGAATTCATGAACCCCTCGCTCAACAAGCGAACCGACGAGTACGGCAACCAGAGCCTCGAGAACCGCTGCCGCTTCAACCTCGAAGTCATCCGCGAGATGCGCAAGAACATGCCGGAAGACATGCCGCTGCTCATGCGTCTGGACGCCATCGACGAGATGCTCCCGGCCGTGACCACGCAGGACGAGACCGTGCAGTTCATCAACTGGGCCGCCGAGGCCGGTGTCGACGCGATCGACCTGTCCCGCGGCAACGCCCGCAGCCTTGCCACCGTGTACGAAGTGCCGCCCTACAACCTGGAGCCGGGCTTCAACATGGATAACATCGCCGCCATCAAGGCGCGCGTGAACATTCCGGTCATCGGCGTCGGCCGCATCGTCGACCCCGCTCTGGCCGATCAACTCATCCGTGAGGGCAAGATCGACATGGTCGCCGTCGGCCGTGCGCAGCTCGCCGATCCCGAATGGTGCAACAAGTCCAAGGAAGGCCGCGAGGCGGAGATCCGCCGTTGCATCGGCTGCACCGAGGGCTGCTACGACAAGGTCATCGACCCGAAGGCCAAGCACATCACCTGCACCCGCAACCCGGCGCTCTGCCTCGAGTACAAGGGTCTCCCGAAGCCGGAGACGGCCAAGAACGTCATGGTCATCGGCGCCGGCATCGGCGGCCTGATGGCAGCCGAGTACCTCAAGGCCCGCGGCCACAACCCGACCGTCTATGAAGCCACTGACGCCCCGGGCGGCCACTTCGTGCTCGCCGGCAAGGCCCCGAAGAAGCAGGCCTTCACCGACGCCGTCATGTGGGACGCCGAGGAGTGCAAGCGCATGGGCATCGAGATCAAGACCGGTGTCACCGTGACGCCCGAGCTCATCAAGGAAGTCAAGCCCGACCACGTGATCGTCGCCACCGGCGCACACTTCGTCAAGCCGAACATCCCCGGTCTGGATACCGCGGCGGACGTGTTCGTTGCTGAGGACGTGCTGGCCGGCAAGGCCATGCCGCACGGCGAGACCATCATCCTCGGCGGCGGCGGTGTCGGCTGCGAGACCGCGCAGTTCCTCATCGAGCACGGCGTGACCGATGTGCGCGCGTCATGGACACCAAGCGTGTCGGCAACAAGATGGGCATGCTGCGCACGATGTTCCTCGACATCGAGTACCCCGGCGAGACCATCAAGAAGAGCCGCGGCTCTAAGGTCACCGCCGTCGGCGACCACGAGATCACCTATGCGTTCACGAACAAGGCCAAGAAGACCGTCGAGAAGACCCGCCACTTTGACTCTCTCGTCATCGCTACCGGCATGCACTCCCGCCCGACGCAGGATCTGACTGACGCGTGCAGCGAGCTCGGCATCCCCTGCGATGTCATCGGCAGCGCCAGAAAGGCCGACATGGGCATCGAGGCCACGGCAGAGGCTTACGCCGCCGCCATGAAGGTCTGATCGCAAACGTCAAACACAGATAACAAGTCAGGAGGTTATCATTATGACAGTTGAAGAACGTCTCGAAGCACTCGAGAAAGAAGTGCAGCGTCTCAAGGACGTGCAGGCCATCAAGGAGCTCAAGAGCAAGTATTTCCGCGCGCTCGACACCAAGAACTGGGACGAGCTGGAGACGACCATGACCCCGAACATCTCCACCGCCTACTCCAACGGCAAGCTCGTTTTCCACGGCCCGAAGGAGATCACCAACTACTTCAAGGAGTCCATGCCCGACACCGAGATCACCCTGCATCAGGGTCACAACCCGGTCATCTGGTTTGAGAGCGACACGGTCGCCTACGGCAAGTGGTACCTGCAGGACAACCTGATCTTCGCCGAGGGCAACCCCTACTGCGGCACGCAGATCCAGGGCTCTGCCATCTACACCGACAAGTATGTCAAGGTCGACGGCGAGTGGCTGATCGAGGACACCGGCTATCTGCGCGTGTATGAGGAATCCTTCCAGCGCGACAACACGCACCGCATCCGGATCAACATGTTCCGCCCGAAGAAAAAGAAAGTCATCAAGAAGAAATAAATAACCCGCTTAATTCAAGCCGTCGTACATCCGATGTATGGCGGCTTGAACCAAAATGGCCGAAAAATCTCTGCGAACGGAGCGTGATCCCCGTGCTGAAAAAACTGCGGCGCAAAGTCTACCGAAAGATCCGTTTTCAGACCTGGTACCGCAAGGCATACTACTACCACCGCAAGCGGCGGGATCTGGACAAGACCATCGCCCAGTACCGCGGCGTGGATGTACTGAGCGACAAAAAGCGCCTGTACCGTCTGCGGCGCGACATGATCCGGAGCCTGTTTCGCTATGGCTCTTACTATAATGAATACTTCCTCTTCGGCTATGAGGGAAAGGATGCCGCCTACCGGGACGGGTTCATCACGGAGGGCATCCGCATGAGCTACTACCCGCGCATGAACGATCCGAAAAACACGAACATGCTCGAAAACAAGTACCTCACGTACCAGAAGTTCCGCGACTTTTACGGCCGCGATGTGCTGCGCATCAAAAAAGGCGCGCAGCCGACGCCCGCCGCGCTCGAGGCGCTGCGCGATTTTACGCAGGCGCACCCGGACTACATCGTCAAGCCCGTCTACGCCGCCTTCGGCAAGGGCGTGCACACCGAGTCGATCGCGGACTACCCCTACCCCGAGGCCGCACACGCCGCCTACAGCGCGCACGGCGCGATCCTTGAGGAGATCATCGAGCAGGGGGAGGAGCTGGCGCGCATCCATCCGCAGTCGGTCAACACGCTGCGCATCCCGACGGTCGTTCTGGCAGACGGCAGCGTGCGGCTCTTTCATCCGACGCTGCGCGTCGGACGCGGCGACGGCATCATCGACAACTTCAGCGCCGGCGGCATCAGCGCACTCATCGACCCCGAGACCGGGTGCATCTGCTCCGACGGTGCGGACAAAAAGGGCCGCCGCTACGCGGCCCATCCAGACACCGGCGTGCGCTTTAACGGCTACCGCCTCCCGGAATGGGACAAAGCCGTTGCCATGGTCACAACGGCGGCGCACATGGTGCCCGGAAATCACTATTGCGGCTGGGACCTTGCCTACAGCACACACACGGCTGGTGCATGGTCGAGGCCAACTGCACCGCACAGATGGGCGGCATGCAGATCATCACACAGACCGGCAGGAAGGCGGAGCTGGAAGCGCTCATCGCGCAGATGTGACGCCCGGCCTGTCATCATAGAAACATATTCACCCAAACACTAAAAGGAGAAAAAACCATGACTGAACTTGAAAAACTCGTAGAAAAAGACGCAATCCGTGACCAGTACTACGTTTACGCCCGCGCGCTCGACCGCATCGACAACCCGCTCGGCAAGACCGTGTTCGCCGAGGACGCGCAGGTCGACTACGGCCCGACCTACAAGGGCACCGGCTACGGCTTCATCGACATGATGCTCAAGATGCACCGCAAGATGGTCTCCACGCACCACGTCATGACCAACATCCTCATCAAGCTCAACGAGGACGGCACCAAGGCCGCTGCTGAAGCTTACATGTACGCCGCCTGCAAGTACCGCAACGGCATGGTCGTCGTGGCGCGCTGCCGCGACATCGACCTCTGGGAGAAGCGCGACGGCAAGTGGCTCGTTGTCAAGCGCACCGTCGCCGGCGACAACACCATGATCCTGCACCCCGACTTCGCGCCCGACTACAACAACGGCCGCGACAAGGTCAAGGATCCGTCCTACGACTACTTCGAAACCATCGAGTAATTCGCCCGTGGCAACGAGAAACATCCCATTCCCCGACAAAGTCCGGGATATGGTGCTCGACGTCATCACGCACGTCCGCCGGCAGGAATACACACCCGAGCAGCTGTGCCAGCTGCAGAAGATCATCGAGTGCAAGTATTTCTACTGGTGGTGCATGGACATGAAAAAAGAGGAGTATATGCTGGAGCTGTTCACCGACGACTTCCGCTACTACCTCAACGGCCATCTCACCGTCAAGGACAAGCTCCTGCAGGCGCGCAACGCCAAGTGGTGCAACAAGGATATGCAGACGATGCATATGGGGCACCAGCCGATGATCTGGCTGATCGACGAAAACCATGCACGCGGGGTCTTCCAATACGAGGACCATATGTGCTATTATGATGACTGTGAAGTGCTGCAGAGTTGGATGGTCTACTGCGACGACTTCGTCAAGGGCGAGGACGGCGCGTGGCGCATCCAGAAGCTGCGCATGGCCTACCGCGAGATGGACGGCAATTTCCGCACCACGATGGTGCCCAAGGACTGGGTGCCGGACGAGTGGGACACGCCGGACTACTAAACGATCCTATCCGGAGAAGCCGCACATTTTGTGTGGCTTCTCCCCCGTGCCTTTATCCCCTCCTCATTTTCTCAAAGGTATTCGCGGCGAATGCCCTTGAAAAGCTGAGGAAGCTCCAAATCTGACGCAGGAGAATGCATATATGGAACAAAAACGGACGCTGAGCAAATGGATCTCCGCGCGCAGGTATATCCGCGAATTTGCCGCGGATTATGCCGAGCGCTACGCAGAGGACCCCGCCGAGATCGAGCGGGACATCATCGCTGCGAAAAAGCAAAACCACATCTCTCTCAACGAGTATGAATGGGTCGGCTATCACGACCGCACGGAGGCGCAAAAGCGCACCATGTCCACACTGTGGACGCGCGCGGAGTTCCGCAAGACCTATACCGACCGCCGCTACATTGCCATCCTCATGAACAAATACATCTTCTCCAAGGTGTTTGCCGATTTTTACTGCCGCCGCTGCGTGCAGGCGTCCGACGTGGACGCGGCGCTGCTCGAAAGCCTCGCCGGTGACTGCGGCAAGGTCGTCTATAAGCCCAACTGCAAGGGTCAGGGCACGGGCGTGCGCATCCTCCCGGCGGTGACCGAGGCCGAGCAGGCAGACACGCTCGCGTATCTGCGTGCAAATCCCGGCGGCATCGTGGAAGAATACATCCAGCAGCACCCGACGCTCGCGCAGCTCAACCCCGGCGCTGTGAGCATCGTGCGCTTTTACACCGTGACCGCGCCGTCCGGAACGTATCTGTTCGCCGGTGCTCACGGCCGCCATCGAAAAGGACATCTCCAACGGCTGTCAGGACGCGCTGACCGCCATGATCGACATCCGCACCGGCGTCGTGATCACCGACGCCGTGGATCAGAACAACTGCATCGACTACGCCGCGCACCCGGTCACGGGCGTGGCCTTCCCCGGTCTGCAGCTCCCGTTCTGGGACGAGACCATCGACATGATGCGCCGCGCCGTGCCGCTGGCCAGCAAGATCTCCAACATCGGCTGGGATGTGACCATGACCGCAGACGGTCCGCTCATCATCGAGGCCAACACCATCCCCGGCTTCAACACCGCGCAGTACCGCGGCTACGCTTGGGTCACGGACGGCTACGGTTATCAGCCGCTGTTCGACGAGCTCAACGGCAAGCCGTTTGTGCCGAACGACCACTACGCGCGCGTACTGCTCAAGCTTGACTGAATCTGCACCACGGAGGTACCGGCATGGAACTCGTTCTCTCGATCTCCTTCGGCGTCTGGATCGTCATCACCGCATTTGTCTACCGAGCCGTGACCGGCTCTGAGCGCGGGGGCGGACAGAAGAAATGAATCTGTATTTCCTGGGAATTCTCGCCGCGCTTGTCGTGTTTTTCGCCGTCGGCATCGCCGCCGGGCGCATGGTCAAGGATACGAACGACTACTACGTCTCCGGGCGCAACGCGCCGACGCTGCTGATCGTCGGGTCTCTGATCGCGTCGTTTCTCTCGACGGGCGCGTTTCTCGGCGACACAGGCGAGGTCTACTCCGGCTTTTTCATCGGCATCGTGACCGTCGGCGTCATTCAGGCGACCGGCTACATCTACGGCGCGGGCTTCTTCGGGCGGTACATCCGCCGGAGCGAGGTGACGACGCTGCCGGAGTATTTCGGCCGCCGCTTCTGCTCTGCGCGCCTGCGCAGGCTCTCGGCCGTGATCCTGCTCGTCTCCGTGAGCGCGTATCTGCTCAGCGCCATTCAGGGCGTGGCCACACTCATGAGCAGCATCACGGGCTATGACTACAGGCTCTGCGCCGTGATCGTGTGGCTGGCGTTCACCGCCTTCACGATCTACTCCGGCTCGCCGGGCGTGCTGCTGACGGACACGATCATGTTCCTCGTCTTTCTTGCGGCGGCGCTCGTGGCCGTCCCGTTTCTCATCCGCGCGGGCGGCGGCTGGTTCGCCGGTATCGAGGCGCTCGCCAACAGCGACACCATGCCCGGCATTCTCTCCTGGGCCGGAAATCCGGACTACCTCTATCCCGACGGCGTGAGCAACACCGTCTGGGCGGTGACCTACGGCATCGTCTGGGCGCTCGTCGTGGCCATCAGCCCGTGGCAGACCAGCCGCTACCTCATGGCCAAGGACGAGCACGTTGTGCTGCGCTCGTCCGTCTGGTCATCCATGGGCGTCATGGTCGTGACGATCGCGCTGTATTTCGCGGCTGCGTTCGTGCGCAACATCAACGATACGCTCCCGGGGAGTGAGGCCATGATCTGGGCGGCCACGCATGTGCTGCCGCCGGTCATCGGCATGCTGCTGCTCATCGGCATCAGCGCCGCCGGCATCTCGTCGGCATCGACGTTTTTGTCGTTGATCGGCTTTTCCGTCGTCAACGACATTCTGCCCGAAGCCGAAAACGACCGCAAAAAGCTCGCCCGCTCCCGCTGGGCAATGCTGGCGGTCAGTCTTGTCGTGCTCGCGCTCGCCTACCTCAATCCGCCGCAGATCTTCCTCATCATGTACTTCGGCGGCACCGTCATCGCGGGCGCCTGGAGCCTGGTCGCGTTCGGCAGTGTGTGGAGCCGCCGCCTGAGCCGCTGCGGCGCGTATCTCGGGATGCTGCTCGGCTTTCTCGGCTGCGTGGGCGCGAAGGCGATCTACGCCCTGCGCGGCATCACGCCGCCGGTCTGGGCGGACGCATTTTTCATCGGCATCGCCCTGAGCGTGCTCGGCGCGGTGCTCGGCTCGGCACTCCGTCCGGCGACGCAGGCAGAGCAGCTTGCGCGTGCGCGGCTCTTTGACGCGCCCACCGGCGCAAACGAAGCCACCGCCTGCAGAGCCGACCGGCGGCTGTGGCGGGTGTATCTCGTCTTCGGCATTTGTGTCGGCCTGTTTTTCCTGTTTTTCTATGCCATTCCCTACAGCCGTGCGCTGTGATCCCTCGGAGGTGACCGCCATGACGGACACGCTGAATCTGTATTATGCCCGCATCGCCAACATGGGCGATCTGCTCAACCCGCTCATCATTGAGCGCTGCTTCGGCTATCGGGTCGAGCGCTGCTCGTTTCTCACCGGTGACCTGTGCGCCATCGGCAGCGGCCTGGCGCAGTACAAGCTGCACGGAAACCCGCTCATGAAGCTGCAGCAGTGCATCAACGGCTTCACGCATCCGCACGTGGACGTCTGGGGCTCGGGGTTCATCAACTACGATGATGCACAGGGGCGGTTTTTCAAGCGCGATATGCGCTTTCATGCCGTGCGCGGCGAGCTGACGCGCCGCCGTGTCGAGCGCATGGTCGGCCGCACGCTGGACATCCCGACCGGTGACGGCGGCATTCTGGCGAGCGAACTGCTGGACACACTGCCCGAAAAACGGTATGATATCGGTATCGTGCCGCACGTCTGCGACCTGAATGACCCCGCCGCTGCGGAGCTGGTGCGCCGGTATGACAACGCGAAGCTCATCAACGTCAAGGATGACCCCATCACCGTGCTCACCGAGATCGCGCAGTGCCGCTGTGTGCTCTCGAGCAGCCTGCACGGGCTGATCGCGGCCGACAGCTTTCACATCCCGAACCTGCACATCGTCTTTTCCGACCGGCCGCTCGGCGACGGGTATAAGTTTGACGATTACTACTCCGCCTACGACGTGCAGCACCGGCCGTGGGATCTGCGCGTGAACGCAGCGCCCACGCTTTCTGAAGCCGCGGACGGCTGGCGCATCCGGCCGGAGCAGGTCGAGGAGAAAAAGCGCCTGCTGCGCGCCGCCTTCCCCTACCCGGCCGTGAACGGAAGAAGCCTATGAACGATCTGATCTCGGTCGTTATCCCGACCTACAACCGCAAGGACAAGCTGCCCGCCTGCATCGAGAGCGTTCTGGCGCAGACGTATGCAAATCTCGAGGTCATCGTCGTGGACGATGCCTCGACCGACGGCACGCAGCACCTGTTTGACGCGCCCGGCGACCCGCGCGTGCACTATGTGCGCTACGAGCAGAACCGCGGCGCGTGCTATGCCCGCAACCTCGGCGCGCAGCGCGCACATGGCAGCATTCTCGCCTTTCAGGACAGTGACGATCTCTGGCACGCGGAAAAGCTGCAAAAGCAGTATGATCTGCTCATGGCAACAGGCGCGGATCTGTGCTACTGCGGCATGAATCGCGTCGCCGCGAGCGGCAGCTCGTTTTACTACCCCGTGCACGCGCCGCATCCGGGGCGCGCACTGGAGGACTTTCTGGCCGAGAACCGCGCCAGCACGCAGACCATGCTCATGCACCGCGCCGTGTGGGAAGCCGTGCGTTTCGACGAGGGCATCCGCCGCTATCAGGACTGGGACTTTGCCATCCGCGCGGCCGCACGCTTCCGGCTCGTGTATCTGCCGGAGGCGCTGGTCGAGTCCGAAGTCGGCGGCGACAGCATCTCCGCCGTCGTCAAGTCCTACCCCCACCTGCTGCACCTGTATGAAAAGCACGCGGCGCTCTACCGCCGCTTCCCGCACAGTGACGCCGTGATGAACCGGCGTCTCGGCAAGCGCTGCCACCCGACAGACCCGGCGCGCGCCGCCGCACATTTCCGCAAGAGCCTTCAGCTCAGCCACAACCCCTATGATCTGGGCTATTACCTCGCCGACTGCCTGCGCGCCCGCCGGCAGCAGAAAGGACAGACACCATGACTGCATTCGTCATTTTGCATTACCGCGCCATCGACACGACCCGCAGCTGCGTCAAGAGCATCCGCGCACTCGCGGGCGACAAGCACATCGTCATCGTCGACAACGCCTCCCCCGACGGCACGGGCAAGCAGCTTGCCGAAGAATTTGCCGCAAGCCCGGACGTGACCGTGCTGCTGCACGGGAAAAATGACGGCTTTGCCCGCGGCAACAACGTCGGCGTGCGCTGGGTATGTGCGCATCTGGATGCGGACTTCACGGTCGTGCTCAACAACGACGTCGAGATCCCGCAGCATGATTTCATCCCGCAGATCGCGCGCATTTACGCGCAGCACCCGTTTGACCTGCTCGGGCCCGACATCGTGTCGGTGTTCTCCGGCATCCACCAGAGCCCGAAAACGCTGCACGGCTGCACACTTGAGAGCGTGCGCCACAAGCGTGCGTGCGTGGCGCGCAGCCGCCACCCCGTTTTGCTGCTGCTGAGCAGCGGCGAGAAAAACAGCCCCGCCATCTGGCGGCTCGTGCAGATCCGCAACCGCAAAAAACAGCACATCGACACCACGCGCCCCGCAGAGGGCGTTGTGCTGCACGGCTCATGCGTGATTTTCTCGCAGCGCTATCTTGCGCGCCATCCCGAGCCGTTTTATGCCAAAACGTTCATGTACTACGAGATGGAGATCCTCGACTGGCTCTGCCGTCAGGACGGCAGCGTCGTGCGCTACGATCCGTCGATCTCCGTGCTGCACTATCAGTATGTGGCCTCGAAGATGGAGTACCGCTCGATCGTGCGGCGCTCGCGGTTCGTCATCGACTGTCTGCTTGACTCGCTCGACGCGGCCGAGGGCTCATCCTCGCATCCGAGCCCGCCAAGACCGAGCCCCAGCCGGTGAGCGCGGTCGCGCTCGCCGACGCGTGCGCGCGGAAAGGCGGCGCTGCACCGTGAAAAAAAGATCCGCCGCGCCGACCGCGCCTTTTTCGCCGCGCTGTCGTATGTGTCGCCGCGGTGGAACACCAAACTTTTATTTCTGCGCAAGTTCGGCCGTCTGCCGGATCTGAAGCACCCGCAGACGCTCAACGAAAAATTGCTCAAGCAAAAGCTCGAGCGCTTCGGCACTGACCCCATCGTGCGCCGGTGCGCGGACAAATACCGCGTGCGCGACTATGTGGACGGCTGCGGCTGCGGCGGCACGCTCAACCGTCTGCTCGCCGTATACGACCGGCCGGAGGACATTGACTGGGACGCGCTGCCGGAGCGCTTCGCCGTCAAGTGGAACTTCGGCTGCGGCTACAACCTCATCTGCACGGACAAACAGGCGCTCGACACGCACGCCGCCGTGCAGCAGCTGCGTGCCTGGGGACGCGAGCCCTTCTGGGCGTATTACTCCCTGAGCCCAGTACCGCTATGTGGACAAGAAGCTGCTGATCGAGGAATACATCGGCGCGCCGGACGGCACGCTGCCGGAGGACTATAAATTCTACCGCTTTCACGGCCGGGCAGACTGCGTGATGCCTGCGCAGGCCGAGACGAGGGCTGGCCGAAA
>VOFJ01000301.1_pt1 | contig 56112 bp, 70 predicted proteins | sample 5384081 | NCBI WGS metagenome assembly VOFJ01 (sample SAMN12384729, study PRJNA508395) | human gut metagenome | isolation source: healthy gut I | host: Homo sapiens | reverse complement strand
TCTTGTGTCAAGTAGGGACTAAAAAAATTTTGAGAATTTACAAGCCGTTCATAGGTGGACAACCACCCATGAACGGCTTGCGTTTTCTCTATGCTCTTGTGCCGTTCTTTGTGCGACGCTTCTTATACGCCGCCGCAAATGCCTCCATCATCGGAGTGACCGGAAGCTCGTTGTCAGGCTTGGACAGATACTCGAACCGGATGCCATTCTCTTTGAACTTTCGCTCAAACTTCATGAAAGAGGAAGCGTCCCGGCTGATCCGCGAAGCGTCACGGGTAAGGATTGTACCGATGCCCTGACGCTTGGCTTCGTTCAGCAAGAAGTTCATGATGCCTTCCGTATGGACGCCGGAGATGCCGTCTGCGGCAACCGCAGCAGCTACATCATAGCCCTTGTCCTTCGCATAGCGTTCCAGCTCTTCCCGCTGACTTGCCGCCGCAAGCTGATCCGCACAGGCAACGCGGATATAAAGAAATACTTTCATTTGGCTTCTCCTTCTGATGTAGTGAGGAAGTCCTTGAACTTCCAGACGATTTCTATGTTGTCGAGATCGTAAATGTAGACCGCAGAAATGAATGCGTGGGTCAGCTCATAGGTCAGAGCTTTGCAGTCGGCGTACTGATCGCAGACAGCATCCAGCTTTTCATCCGAACAGGAGGTCTCGGAGTCAAGCTCCTTCATCCGCTCGTGACTGCGCTGGATTGCTTCATCGTTTTCTGCAATCTTCGCGTCTGTTGCCGCTTTCTGCTGGATGTAAGCCTCCTTTGTGATGCTCCCGGCTGCATACTTTTCGTAGAGCCTCATCTTCGACGCCTTGTGCTGCTCGTTCTGCTTTTGCAGAATCCGGATTTTCTCAGCACATTCCTTGATGGCAGATTTCCGTAGATCACCTACTTCACGGCTCTGTATGGCTTCCTTCTGTGCCAAAGTGAGAAACTGAGCAAGGGCATGGAAGACAACCTTCTCAATATCCATCTCCGGAAAGCTCCTGCCAACCGGACAGTCTGTGTTTCCGTTGTTGACCGAGTGAATGCACTGGAAGTACCGAATGCCAGCCTTGTTCTTTCGGCGCGTCATAGCACGTTTACAGTTACCGCAGCGGACGAGTCCCTTGAGCGGATAGTCATGCCGCTTGCGCGTGGGATTCCGTCCTCCGCCTCGAATGACCTTCTGAGCAAGCTCAAAGTCTTCTTTGCAGATAATAGCTTCATGCGTTCTTTCTACGATAATCGGCTCATTGACAACACGCTTTTTTGAGCCGACACCACAGGACTTCATTTTGCGGCTGACCAGTGTTCCGGTGTAAACAAGGTTCTTGAGAATGTTGTAGACCATCACGGTTTCCCAACTGATTTTCTCGCTCATGTTACTGAACTTCTTCTTGTCGGGATGCTTGCTCTTGAAGTATTGCCCCGGCGTCGGGATGCCGTCATCATTCAGGCTGCGGGCAATCTGAGAGGTGTTGCTGCCTTCCAGAGCCTCGCGGAAGATACGACGGATCACATCAGCCGCCTCCGGGTCTACGGCAAGTTTGTTCCGAATGGTGGGATGCAGGACGTAGCCGTATGGAGCGTAGCCACCGACATACTTGCCTTGCTTCATCATCTGGATTTTTGCCGATGTGGTCTTTACGGAGAGGTCTTTGCTGTATGCGGCGTAGATGATGCTGCGCATAACCACTTCCAGACCGCCCGTTGTACCTTTGTAATCGTCACTGTCATAACCGTCGTTGATAGAGATGAAGCGGACGCCCATGAACGGAAAGGTGCATTCCAGATAGTTTCCTGTTTCGATATAGTCACGAGAAAAACGGGAAAAGTCTTTGACGCAGATCAGATCGATTTCGCCGCGCTTGACCTTCTCCATCATCTGCGTGAACTGAGGGCGGTGAAAGTTCGTGCCGGTATAACCGTCATCCGCAAACTCAGACCGCTGACAGCAAGACAGCTCCGGATGATTGTCGAGAAAGCGATTGATGAGCATACGCTGGTTGCCGATGCTGTCACTTTCCGATTTGTTGCCATAGCCGGTATCTTCATCAGCCATTGAGAGGCGGATGTAGATGCCGATGCTGTATGCCTTGTTCATTTACATCGCCTCCTGTACTTCCTTGATACTCTGAACGGTCAGAGCATAAATATCGCCGTATTTCATAACCAGTTCGATTGCGCCGTCTTCATGGACTTTCACAAGCTCTATGGACTCGTCAACTAACTCCTGAGAGAGCTTTTCTGCACCGCTGACAGATTTCATCAGCGTGAGCCACTTGTTGTCCTCGGACATTGCCTCGGCAAACTTTTACCTTCCGCTGAACCGACCGCTTCATCCAACCGCCGGGAAAGGTCGGCATACTGCTCATCGTAGGCTTTCTTGGCAAAGGCGTATTCCTCTTCATCGAGAACGCCTTCTGTGAAGTCCTCGTAGAGCCGGGTGCGTTTCTTGGAGACGCCGCTGAGTTTCAGATTCAGGCTTGTAATGAGCGCATTTTGTTGATCGCGGATGCTGCGTTCGCCTTCGCTGTTTCTCAGCTTGGCAAGCAGCTTGTCGTAATTGAGAGCCGCCTTGACTTGAAGCTGGATCGCCGCAAGCACATCGGCTTCGAGCCTATCCTGCCGCGTATAGTGCGGCGTACAGAGGTTGCCGCGCTTGACGGATGAACTGCACTCATAGAAGGCGTACCATGCGCCGTCCTTGCGCTTGTCAACGCGCTTGCGATGGAAGTAGAGCTTTTTGCCGCAGTCTGCGCAGACGATTTTGTCTTCAAAGAGATTGATCAGCGTAGCGCGGATTTCTCCCGTGCGCTCCATCATTCTCAACCCTTGTCCTTGCAGCAGCGTCCGCATTTCTCGTACCTTCTGGAAGTCCTCACGGGAGATAATCGCTTCGTGCGTATTGGGAAAAACAATCCATTCCTCGCGGTCGATATGCTGATTCTTGACGCCCTTGTAGATGGCGTTCAGCGTTCGTCCGAGTACGGTATCTCCGACGTAATGGGGATTATCCAGAATGGTAGTCAGTGAAGACTTGTTCCAAATCTTCTTTGCCGTAGCATTGCCTGTGCGGACGCCGACCTGATACTTCTGAAACTCCGGATTGGGCGCATTCATTGCATCAAGCCGGTCTGCAATCGCAGGAAGGGAAAGCCCTTTAATCTTCCATTGGAAAATCTTCTGGACAATCGGCGCGGTTTCCTCATCGAAGACCATATTGCTGTGTTCCTCATCCCAGCGATAACCATACGGGAGATTGCGCTTCTTGAACTCTCCGCTTTCCATCTGTGCCTTGAGCGCAGTAGAAACCTTGCGGGAGATGTCCTTCGAGTAGAGGGTGTTGATCATGTTTTGCAGAGGGATGATGAGGCTTTCGCCGGAGCCGTCCGTATCAAAGTTGTCGTAGTTCTCTTTGATGGCGATAAACCGAAGCCCGATCTGCGGAAAGACCCGTTCCAGATAGGTTCCTGCCTCAATGTAGTCTCGCCCGAACCGGCTGAGATCACGAACTACAAGGCACTTGATCCTGCCGGTGCGGATGTCGTTCATCAGACGGTTGAACTCCGGTCTGTCAAAAACCGTACCCGTTCGTCCGTTGTCCACATAGGTATCTATCAGATTCAGGTAGGGACGCTCTGCGATGTAGGACTTGCAAATCTCAATCTGATTTGCGATGACATCCACCTTTTCAGACTTGCCGCTGTTTTCAACGGAAAGACGGGCATAGATGGCTGTTGAGAAGACCTCGGAAGAAACAGATTCGATAACCGGCTCTTCAACTGCAATTTGCTTTCTGCTTTTTCTTGCCATTTGCTCATCCCTCCTTTATACGGCAATATCCAGCTCGTCGGCATAACCGAGAACGTATTCAAGTGTCTGCTGGTATTCGTCCTTGTACTTGAAGACGATTTCGATTGCGTGGTTTTCGTAAATCAGAATGCGATCAACCAGCGACATCAGCACACGGCGGTTCAGTTCTTCAACGTTTTCATACTGCTTGAAAAGCGTTACCCAGTTTCGTTCGGTCGTGCCGGTTGTCACCGTCTGCTTCATTTCTTTTTTGACACGCAGAAGTGCCTCCTGCTTGTCCTCAATGATTTTGGTGTAGCTGCTGCGGAACTCGAAGTATTCCGATTTATCAATGACGCCGCCGATGAAGTTCTCGTAAAGCCCCAGCTTGAGCTTTTGGTACCGCTCAATCTCTTCCTTGATTTTGGCAATCTGGGCTTCATAGTTGAAAGCCTTACGGCTCTGAGATGGAAGCCGTTCTATCATCGCAAGCGCGTGTTCCAGATTGATGACAAGCTCGATCTGGTCATGAATAGCACGGAAGACCTTCTCTTCAACCTCTTTTGCGGCGATGCTGTGCGGGCTGCACGTCCGGCTGTGCTTATTGGTGGAACAGACGTAGTAGATGTACTTTTTCGTCCTTCGACGGGACGGTCTTGCGGATCATTGGCTGCTGACAGTCTCCGCAGAACAGGAAGCCGGAAAACAGATGCGCCTCGTCCTGATCGGGCGAGCAGCGCATATCCCTCTGCATCATGACCTTGACTGCCATGAAGTCCTCGTAGGACACAAGAGCTTCATGTGCGTTCTCAACCTTGACCCATTCGGATTCGTCCTTGCTTTTCACGACGCGGACTTTGTAGTTGGGAGTGCCTCGCTTGCCCTGAGCCAGAACGCCGATATAAACCTCGTTGGTGAGAATACGCTGGACGGCTTTATATGTCCATTTTGCGGTATCGCTGGTCTTGAAGACGGTATCGAACTTCACACCGGCGGAATGCTTGTATTCCATTGGGGACAGGACGCCCATCTGGTTCAGACGCTTTGCAATACGTCCGATGGAGAAGCCGTCCTTGTACATGGAAAAGATCATCTGCACATATTCGCTGACCGCTTCATCCACGATGAGCTGGTTTTTGTTCTCTCCGGCGATTTCATGTAGCCGTAAGGGGCGAACGAGCCGACGAACTCACCACTTTTCTGCTTGACTTCCAGACTGCTTCGGATTTTCATGGAGATGTCCTTGCAGTAAGAATCGTTAATCAGGTTTTTGAACGGGATAACAAAGGAGTCGGACTGCGGATCACCGGTCAGACTGTCATACGCATCATTGATTGCGATGAAACGAATGCCGAGCTGCGGGAAAATCTTTTCAATGTAGCGTCCGCCGTCGATGTAGTTTCTTGAGAAGCGGCTGAGATCCTTGACTACAATGCAGTCAAGCGCACCCTTGCGGATTGCCTCTTCCAGCTTTTTGAACTGAGGACGATTGAAGGAAACGCCGCTGTAACCGTCATCCACAAACGGCTCACAGACAAGCTCCAAATCATCATGCCTTGCGATATAGTCCTCGCAGATAGCTCTCTGACTGGCGATGGAGTTGCTTTCAACTTTATCTCCATCCTCACGGGACAGACGGCAGTAGATCGCCGTGCGGTAAACCTTATCTGGCATAAAAATAACCTCCGTTTTTCTGTTTGGTGTGGTACATCAAATCAGAAAGACGAAGGCTTGCTTCAACTCTTATGAAGAGGAACACGAAAGCGCCACATGACCATCAGGGCAAGCGGCTTAATCCGTATTCTTCTTTTGACCGATTTCATTATACCACAGGCTCAATCGCTTGTCCATAGAACCGGGCGAAAAGATTCAGACTGTTCATAAATCAAAGACCTCTCAGATAGTGTTCCAGACAATCTTCCATTGTCGTGTCCGTCTCGGCGAAGCTGATCTTCACCACAGTTTTTCCGTCCAGATAACAATAGGGATTTCTGATCTGCTTGATGAACTCCCTCAGTCTGACTTCTCGCGGTGCCGCAGGATCAAGCCGGATGCTGCTTCTTTGAACGAGTGTGCTACGGTCAACCGTTTTCGGGCTGACGTTTTCATTGTTTCAATGCCCATCATATTCTAAGCACCTCCTGTTTCGTGGAATTATTCAGGACAAAAGGATATGGCAGAGCATCTTGTGAAGACACTCTGCCACATAGTTTTCATCCTGAAACTATATAGTAAGTTTCTTTTGGGTTTGTTTCATTGTCCGGCATATTTGCAGCTCGCGCCCCTGCCAGAAGAACTTTGCAGTTCCGGGAATGCTGCGGACTACCAATGGTCAATCGGTATCATGGGACTCTCACCCCTCCGAGGAACGCTCCGAGCCGCCCCTTCAAAGAAAAGACGGAAGTATCATTATACCCGGCATCTGCATCGTCGCAAGCAGCCGCACCACACGGCTGTTATAGCTCTCCGGAGGTCGCTCACTCCCTTCCGGGAGGTCTTGGCGTCGGAAGCTGTGTTGCTTCGCAGAAGCGGAAAGATCCGCAGCACTGAACTATTCAGTTTTCAAGGAACAGTGAAGTGGTCTGATTGATCCTTTCACTTTACAACGGACATCTTTTTGCCGTTTGTTGAGTACCGCTCAAAAAATTTTTGAAATTTTTTTTGCACCGCTGCTTTGAGGTCAAATGCAGCTCTGATGCCGATGCCTTTCCTTCGGGCAAACTCTCGAAGAGTCAGTCCTTCACGGGTCATCGCAAGATACAATTCGCTCTGCTTCTCGGTCAGAATGGAAAGAAGCTCCTTCTCTTTGAGGGCGGTGATCAGTTCCTCCATGCAGTCGCGGGAGTCTGCCAGCCATGCAGCGGACTTCACATCGTCCTCCGGCATAGCGTCAAGGGACAGCACGGTATCAGAAATTTTCTCTGCGCCGTCCTCATCCTCAGAGCTGTTGTCAGAGCCATACGAGCGTCTGATCCGCTTTTCCTCTGCGCGAAGGATTCTCATAACCTTGCGGTCAACCTTCGGAAACTTCGCCGGTTCGTTTCACGCGCACCATGCACTTGCCGTCCTCCGTAGTCCAGAGGTCGTAATCGAACGCGATAGGGGTTTTAGGGATTTTCATTGTTCATCCTTTCCGCTGCGCGGGAGCAGCGGGAAGGGTGAAGACAGAAAAAAAAGCCGCATGACGGTGAGGTTTGAATCCCATGCCGATAAAACAGAGCAATTAAACTCTGTCTCATGCGGCATTAGGATGACTTCACCTATCAGGCGGCTCCACAGCTCAGCTATGACATATATTTTATTTTAGAACAGAGGCTTGTCCTCCGGTTCCTCCGGTTCTTACGGTACGCGGTCGCAGTCTTCTCATATTCAGCACATCAAAGACTGTGATCCGTCCGCATTTTTTGCACTTGGATTCTACATGACCTCTCGTGTCTTCATAGACAGCAATGGCATTATGCTGACAATACGGACATTTCAGGTATCGGGGCTTCTGCTGGGAAATGGCAACTCTTGCCCTGCGGATTTTTTCGATCAGCTCCGGCGTCGGTTCCTGAACCCTAATGGATGCTCTCTTCATTACCACACCTCCAATGGGTCAACATACTCACTGAATGGACGATCTACCATGTAGCCGAGCTGACGAAGGCGGATAGACGCCGTTGTCTTGGAGACACCGAACAACCGACAGAAAAGGCGCAGCGTTAAGTGATCACCATACGAATACCTCCCCTCGTAATTGATCAGCGGCGTTTCTGCAAACCGACGCATTGCCAGGTCAACCTCTTTTTGAGGAAGCAGGATCGCCGCGCCCAAGACATTTGCTTGCCACTCGTTCCAGTCCTCGCGGGTTTTCAGCTCTCGCGGCGTATAGGCTGTCCGTGCGGAATATCTCATTTCGCAGGAAGCCTTTACCTCTTCCGATTCCAGTTGGAAGAGAATCTGATGGGCGCACTCGTGGGCAAGGGTAAATCTGCGCTTGGCGCAGAGCCGCTGCACATTTCCGGAGCGAATGAAGCTCTCGTCCAAGATGACCTGATTACGCTTCAAAGCCAGTGTGCGCGTAATGCCAAGTTCCGTGATCTTGTATTCAGTGTCGGCGTAGGCAGTGGCACCGCAGATGCTTCCGTCCGGCGAGAGACGGGCGAATGATACGCGAAGACCGAGATAATTCTTTGCAAACTGATCGATGGGCGTTGGCAAAGCTGGTCGGTCGGGCTTGTCAGCCTCATCCCCGAAAAAGAACCGGTTGAAGTCCTTTGTTGTTGAGGCTGCAATTTCTTCAAGTTGGCGCTGGGATAAAATCATGAGCAGTTGTCCTCCTTTGCTTCGACAAACCACTTGTCTCCTTCGTGGAAAAGAAATGACTCCTTTCCGCGAATCTGAACTGTGTAACGGATGCCTCCGCCCCCAACCTTCTTGGATGTGGCGCGGCATTTGTAAAGAATCTGGTCGATTTGAAAGATCACACCGTTGTCCCACCAGATAAGGCGAGGGAGGATTGCCCCCTCCTTGTCCACATCCAGCGTAACCGGGACGTATGCTTTTCTGTACTGTGTAGCCATTTGCGTTTTTCTCACTCCTGTTCCCTCATACCGGTGTATGCCGGTACGGATAATCTTCGGCAGCATAAATGCCTGTCCATTTGAACTGCTCAAAAGATGTAACTTTTTCGTGTACAACTACTCATGCCCCTTGACAGGATGAGCAATTCAGGATATACTATGAGTAGTTGGATTGCTCAGTCATTATTATACGCACTTCAAGTGCCTTTGTCAATAGACTTGCGCAATTTGATGTCGCAAACTTTTTGTGAACAGGAGTGATTACCAAAATGACGTTTGGAGAAAATTCAAGGCTGAACGGGAGAAGCGGAAGCTGACCCAGCAGGAAGTAGCCGATGCACTGGGGATCAACAGGCGTATGATTACCCGGTACGAGAACGGCATTTCCTTTCCCCGTACCAAGGACGCTTACAGAAAAATCGCGGAGTACTTCAAGGTGGATGTGAACTATCTGCTGAACCGAGGACGAAGAGTTTGTGGTTCAGGCATCCGAGCAGTACGGCTCCCGTGGCATGAAACAGGCAAAGGACCTGATTGAAGGGATGTCCGGCTTGTTTGCGGGCGGTACGCTGTCCGAGCAGGACAAGGATGCGGTGATGAAGGCGTTGCAGGATATATATTGGGAATCAAAGCCCGGAATGTTGAGAAATACACGCCGAAGAAATACAAGAAGACCGGTACGGACGCAGAGGAATAACTGTCTGCGTCTCGGTTTCCTGACGGATTTACTTTGACTGTTTTCAACATGAAAGGGGTGAAGGTCCCGTGATAATTCGCTCCGAGGAAATATACAAAAAGGCGAACAGCATTGTCAAAAGCTGTGGAACAAGAGATACCTTGAAGATTGCCCGTGAGCTGGGCATTCATCTCCATTTTCTTGACAATCTGAACGATCTGCTCGGAATGTACACCTACCGCCATAAAGAGCGGCATATTCTTCTGAACTCCAACATGGAGTATCTGATCATGCAAATGGTCTGCGGTCACGAGATCGGGCATGATACCTTTCACCGTGATCTTGCCAAAGGAAACGAACCGTTCCCGGAGTTCGTGCTGTTCGATATGCGCACAAAACACGAATATGAGGCGAATGCGTTTGCCTCCCACCTGATCATTGATGATGATGAGCTGATTGACCTGATGAAGCAGGACTACGATGTGGTGCAGCTCTCGGCTGCAATGGGAACAAACATCAACCTGATGCTGATCAAGCTCAACGAGCTGAACCGCATGGGCTGGCAGCTCAACTTGCCGTATGTGCCGCACTCTGACTTCCTGAGAAATGTCAGACCGGAGGGGTGAATGAGGATGAAGGATAGTAATTAGATGAACAACAACGACTATAAAGAAGCCCTTTTCTATGCCGCTTCCATCTTTAACGAGCGCATGGGAACGGAGTTCAGCGAGGACAACCTTGTGCTGTGCTGCTTTCAGACGGAAAATCAGCAGGAAGTCTTTGAACAGTTCTGCAAGCAGTATTTCCCTGATCGGCTGGAAGACCGCTATACAGAGGACGGCTATTTTGACTTTCATGCCTCTGCCTTCGTCGGTAAAGGAGGCGGCGTTGATGGAATCCTTCTGCGGACAGACATTGCGCGTTATCCGGCAGAGTTGAAGCACATTCTTCTGCATGAGCTGGCGCATATCTTCTGCACCCGCAACGAGCTTGGCGGGGATAACTTCTATGAACGATACTGCATGGACGATACCATCAGCCGCGAAGAGGACGGAACCATTAACGCCGGATATGCGGTCTGGCGGGAACTCGCTGCGGAGCTGATTGCATTTGAGCTTGATGACAACTGTGATATGATTCCGCTCCGACGTAAGAAAGACCTTCTCAGCTATTACGAAGGAGAACTCCTGACCGGCAACGGGAAAATGGGCGTCAGCATGATTCTCTGCGAGGTGATGACCAGTGCTGAGGGCGAAGCGTCCATGACATGGGACGCTGCCAAAAAGCAAGTTTGCACGGTTCAAGCCCTTTGATGATCCACTGTACAGGGACTTGCTGGAACTGGTTTTCACACACACATTAGAGAATGCTTTATCGTGATCGACCGCGAATTTATCTATGAAATTGGAGTTTTGTATCTGAGCATCGCCGCACAAGCGATGATTGCGTCCCTAAAGAACAGATTTCAGGACGAATAGATAGACCGATAGAGAGAAAGGACGGGCAATGATATGAAATACAAGCTGTTTCGCTCCCCCGGTAATCTGGACAAGGCAGTCCGGAAGCACGAACTGGTTGCCGTGGAAACCGGCAAAAGCATTGATGATGTGGCAAACGCGCTTATCCGTGCCGTTCGGGATGATCTTGCGGAAATGCCGGAATATGCGCACTGCGAAACCGCTGCGTATGCACCGGAGCCGGTTCAGGAGCATCGCCGCGTGAGACGTTATCAGTATGAAATGATGGGTATTGTTTACCCGCAGTATGCGGAGAGAGCAAAATATCCTGATTGATTATGGCGTGATTGAAGAGGCAGAGTAATGTCAGAGCGAGATGTCGGACAACTGCATAGTGCCGATGACTTGATTGCCGCTGTTGAGCAATACGGCTTTCTGCCCTTCTTTCGGAATGAGATTCACGGCTTCTCCATCGAGGAACTTTGCCCACCTGAGTTATGGTTTGCGGATGATGTAGATGGTCCGTGGGAATGGAAGGGTCCGGCTGCGCGGAGCGGCAAGTGTCTCTACGGCAAAATTTTCAACAAGAAGGCTGGGTTTGTAAGCCGAGAGTGGATTCCGGACTTTGCAAATTTCCGGCGCGACGGCTATGACTTTGATGCCCGGTGGGATGACGGCTTGGCGTCCTACAAGGACAAGGAACTTTATGAAGCCATAGACGGTGAAGGCGGGATGCTTTCCAAACGCCTGAAAGAGGCTCTGAACTACCGCAAGGGCGGCAACACCGGCTTTGAGACGTGTATCACGAGACTGCAAATTGCAGAGCTATGTCTGCATTGCGGATTTTGTCTATATGCAGGACAGGTACGGAAGACCTTATGGCTGGGGTGTGGCAGAATATGCGACGCCGGAAGAGCTTTTCGGGTACGACTTTATCACCTCCGCCTATCAGCGAGACCCGCAGGAATCCAAAGAGCGCATTCTAAAACATCTGCAATCACGTCTGCCTAACGCGACCGAAATGCAGCTTGAGAAAATCATAAAGGGGTAACGCAATGGACGATATTATCTTTGAGAAGGATTACCGGGAAACCGAGTCTGTCGAATACGATAAATGGTGCGATGAGGTGTTTGACCGCGCGGTCAATGGGGGTATGCTGAAAGCGTACTCCGAAGCAATGGACAAGATACCAAAGATCATTGTACCGGAGGACAAGAAGAACTACGAGTATCTTCTGGAACGCTGTGATGCGTTTGTCAAGCAACACCGCGGGTATATCAAGGGAATCGTGGACTATCATCGTTGGCACGCGGAAATCAATATGTTTCTTCCGTTTGCGGAGTTCGATGACTCAGAAGACCTTGCATTTTTGAAAGAAATTGCAGAAAAATCGCAAACCGTCTGCTTCTCCCCGGACGAAGAAGGTGGCATTCGCGTTCATATTTTTATCAACTACTTTGAAGAATTGATGTCAGCCGAACACAAGTCATACATCGAATGCGATGCTATTATGCAGGACAAGAAACTATCTGCGCTACTTGGCATACCGGAGCTTTCTGACGAGGAAAAAAGAACTTGCTCTGAAAATGAAGGGCATACTTGACCGCATTGATGAGGAAACAAGGATTGACCGTACCACGGCTTTTCGAGCCGTACTTGATAAGATGGCAAAAGAGCCGGAAGAAAACTGGTCGCTTCACTATATGGCAACATTGCTGGAAGCACTGCTATACTTCATGCTGAATGAAGGAAATGAAAAGATTGATGAGGAAGAACACAATGAGCAATAAACTTGTAGCATATTTTTCTGCGTCCGGGGCGTGACCGCGAAGGTAGCCGAGACGCTGGCAGAGGCAATCGGCGCAGACATCTTTGAGATTGAGCCGAAGGTGCCTTACACGGAAGCCGATCTGAACTGGATGGACAAAAAAGCCCGCAGCACGATTGAGATGAACGATCCTGCCTCCCGTCCTGAGATTGCCGTCAAGCGGGACAACATGAAGGACTACGATACCATCTTTGTTGGCTTCCCGATCTGGTGGTACGTTGCGCCGACGATTATCAATACGTTCCTTGAGAGCTATGATCTGACTGGCAAGACGATCATTCCGTTTGCAACCTCCGGAGGAAGCGGCATTGGCAAGACGAACGAACGCCTTGCGCCGAGCTGCAAAGGCGCAAAGCTGATGGACGGGAAAGTCTTCAAGCACAATGTAGGGCATAAAGAACTGGCAGCGTGGGTTGATGGACTGAAACTTTGAGAGTCGTACAAATCGGAAGTTATAAAGGAGAAACACTATGGGATTATTTGGTAAAAGCAAAAAAGAGCGAGAAAAAGAGTATATGAACAGATTAGATGTTCCATTATGTTTAAAAGAAGACTTTGAATTGATTATTGATGATGTATTTACAATTATGGGGGTTGGAACAGTTGCCACAGGAAACATATCAACAGGAATGTGTAGAGAAGGAGAAAATGCGTGTGTTTATAAAACAAATGGAGGTGTATTAGAGACTATAATTACTACCATCGATATACATACAAAAGAACGAAAATCAAATGGTTGTGGATATAAAACAGAACATGTTGGACTTGGGTTAAGAGGAGTTTCTAAGGAACAATTAGAAAAAGGAGATAGAGTGATTGTAAAGAATGCCAATATGTATGGAATGTAATTACAAATTCCAGTTTAACGAACAGGAGATGATGAACGCATGAAAATCCTACATGAACTTTCTTGGCTATGGGAAACGCTGGGCATTGCACTTGTGGCTGCGGTTGTCTGCATGGCTTGCGCTGCGCTGATTGGCAAGGCAGCAAAGAAGAAACTCAGCAAAAAGGTGTTGGCAGTCATAGGGGCTGCTGCATTTGTGGGCGCGATTCTGGCGGTCATTCTGATTGCCCGGACGCCGATGCCGCTTTGACAGAATAGGAGAAAGTGATAATGATTATTCTTACCGAGCAAATAGAGATTCCGGCTTCCTATGACAAACTAAAGGCATGGACTGCTAACTTTGAGGAAGAGTTTGTGAAATGGAGTCCCTACCACATCGAATGCAATCTCTATAACGGAAACTATAACGCAGGAAGCAAGATCCGCTTCCGCGAGATCGTCATGGGGCTGGACTACGATGTGACCGGCACAATTACGGAATGCGAACAGGATGAGAACCACTTCCGCATTGTATTCCGGAGCGACAAGAAAACGGCGTTCATCACCTTTGAAGGGAAAAGAACCAAAACAGGATGCCATTTTTCTCACACCGAGGCTTTCGGCATGACCACGCCGGTAATTGGGGCGATCATGAACTTCCTGATCTTCAAGGTGTTTTTTTCAGGAAAAAAGGCAAACTGGCAGCTTATCCGGGATGATATGATTCTGGATAACAGGTATTTATATGACATTCTGACCGAAGGAAAATACCCGGAAAGAATCCCGCTGGACAAACTGCTGACCGGCGCGAAGTAACCGAATGGGAGGGCTTGATCATGCCGCTTCAAATCGTCAGAAATGACATCACGAAAATGAAGGTGGACGCCATCGTCAACGCTGCCAACGAGTCGCTGCTGGGTGGCGGCGGTGTGGACGGCTGCATTCATCGTGCCGCCGGACCGGAGCTGCTGGTGGAATGTGAAACGCTCCACGGCTGCAAAACCGGGAGCGCAAAAATCACGAAGGGCTATCGTCTGCCCTGCAAATATATCATTCATGCTGTCGGTCCGCGCTGGTATGACGGACGGCATGGTGAGCGCGAACTACTGACATCCTGTTATCGGACATCGCTCATGCTGGCGAAGGAATACGGCTGCGAATCGGTTGCGTTCCCGCTGATTTCCTCCGGCATTTTCGGCTATCCGAAGGATCAGGCTCTCAAAGGTTGCGATTGACACCATCAGCAGTTACCTTCTTGAAAACGAAATGACGGTGTACATCGTCATTTTTTTGACCGCAAAGCCTATCAGATCAGCGGCAAACTGTTTGCCGACATTGCTTCATACATAGATGACCGCTATGTGGATGAGCATACCGATAGTCGTTCCGAGCGTCTGCGCAGGATGAACGCCTTCCGGATGGACGAGCCGATGCCCTGCGAGTCATCCGTTTGTGAAGAGGCAATCGAACAGCTCATTCCCCCTGTCTCAGCGACAGTTACCCCCAAAAAAGGCAGCAACCCTTGACGATGCACTGGGACAGATCGATGAGAGCTTTTCGGAGATGCTGCTGCGGAAGATTGATGAGCGCGGCATGACGGATGCGCAGTGCTATAAGAAGGCGAATATTGACCGGAAGCTCTTCTCGAAGATCCCGCTCGGACAAGTCCTATAAGCCTTCTAAGCCCACGGTCATTGCATTTGCCATCGCCCTTGAGCTGCCGCTTGTGGAAATGAAGGATATGCTCATGAAGGCTGGCTTTGCGCTCTCCCATTCCAATAAGTTTGACATCATCGTGGAGTATTTCGTGGAGCGCGGGAACTATAACGTCTTTGAGATCAACGAGGCTCTGTTTGCATTTGACCAGAGTTTAATAGGAGCATAAGGTCTATGGATAAAGTATTTCAGAAATTTTTGCGAAGTGGTATTGAACTCTCTGTCGTAGGAGTGGAGTGTCGTGAAGATAACAACCCTTACTTTTGCACGCCCAAAGGTGCATCTATTTTTGGCTGGGCTGGCGTGGATGGCATTCACTTCTGCTTTGTTCGAGGCTTCGGCAGTATGGTATTTTCCGTCAGCCCCATGAACTCGGCTCCGGATTTCGTTCATCCGCTGGCAAACGATTTTGAAGACTTTCTGAGGCTGCTCCTTGCTTGCGGTGATTCGGCAGCGTTGGAACAGGCGTGGATGTGGGATAAAGCCCAATTTGAAGCCTTTTTTTGCAGGACAACCCTCCGAACGCATCAACAGCAAAAAACGCTATCAGAGCTTGCCGAGAAAATGAAATTGACGCCTATGGAACAACCGTGGGCATACATCAAAAAGCTGCAAGCATCTTTTGATTATAGTAAGATCAAGTACACCGAGGACTATTATGATGTTGATATGAACCCAGAAGCAGAACCGACCATGCCTGAGTGGAAGGTCTACTTTGATGGAAACTTCTGGGGACATTCGGGAAAAAGACCATGCCGGAACGGAAATCCGGTTGAATAAGCAATTTGACTGGGCGAGGACATCATTGGGTTATTCCTGCGGCGTATTCTTGCAGCAAGGGACTCGTCATGGACTTTTTGTATGCGTACCCCGGAAGAAGACATTCGCAAGTTCATAACTAAATGGGATTTACACCCGAAAACGACTCCTGCGAATACTTCACGCAGGAGCAGCAAATGCAGATAGATTTAGACAATCCACTTTGCCTTAACTTTATTCCTCGTTTGGAACTGAACGGGAAAACAATGCTGACCTCCCACGGCTGTTCCGTGGTCTTTAATCCATGTTTGCCAGACGGGGTGATCAATGAAGCGGAAGCAAAGTGGGCATTGGAACACTATGATTTGGATGCATCCTATGGATGGATGATTTTTCGGGCAGCTTTTCCGTGGACAAGCAAACGCCGTCCTGAAATAAAAGCCCTCTCCCTTACAATGGAGCAGCAGTCGTGTCGTGTCCCGGGACCACATTTCAAGGCACACGCTCCCGGTGATTCGTTTTCTTTCCTCCATCCGGTCAGTGGAAAAAAATACACATTGACTGTACAGGAATTAGAGCAGCAGACAATTTCCGAAAAGCGTTACGGTTCTGACCGCTGGTTTTATCCTACGCATTTTACTGCTATGAGCTATACACTTTCTCCTGAACCTGACAGCGATGTTACGATCTGTGATTGCGCTGAGGGGGACAAGCCTTTGGAAATTGCGCCATGCTCTGACCGCTATGCACCAGAGGCACGAAACGATATTGCTTGTATCGGCATTATCGGCGGAGCGGACGGTCCAATCGCAATCGTGTGTGGAGACAGCTCAAAAGAAAAACTTCATGCAGTTTGTTCCTCTCTACACTTTGAGCCGGTGGAGGGTGATATTGAATGGCGTATCGTATTCAACATTAAAAGCTCCAATGAAATGTCATTAGGGCTGATCTAAGAAGAAAGCGGAGGCAAAGAAGGTGAAACAACACACTTACATCGCAATTGACCTGAAATCCTTCTACGCCTCCGTGGAGTGCCGGGAGCGCGGCTTAGATCCTCTGGACACTAAACCTTGTTGTTGCGGATGAAAGCCGTACCGATAAGACCATCTGCCTTGCCGTCACGCCCTCCCTCAAGAGCTACGGTATCTCCGGACGCGGGCGGCTATTTGAAGTCAAACAGCGCGTGAAGGAAGCGAATGCCGGACGGCAGCACGACGCGCCGGGACACAGATTGGACGGCACATCACACTTCTTCTCTGAGCTGCAAGCAAACCCGTCTCTGGCGATTGACTTCATCATCGCGCCGCCTCGGATGGCGTACTACATGGAGTACAGCACCCGTATTTATCAGGTTTACCTCAAGTACATTGCGCCGGAGGACATCGTGGTCTACTCCATCGACGAGGTGTTCATGGACGTGACGGACTACCTGAATACTTACAAGCTCTCGGCACATGACCTTGCCATGAAGATTATTCTCGATGTGCTTGAGACAACCGGCATCACGGCAACCGCTGGGATTGGGACGAATCTCTTTCTCTGCAAAGTGGCAATGGACATTGTGGCGAAGCACATCCCAGCCGACAAGAACGGCGTCCGAATAGCCGAACTGGATGAAATGAAGTTCCGGCGTGAGCTTTGGGCGCACCAGCCTCTCACGGATTTCTGGCGCGTGGGTCGAGGTATTGCGAAGAAACTTGAGCAGAATGGGATGTTCACAATGGGCGATGTTGCCCTTTGCTCGGAGCGGAATGAGGACTTGCTTTATAGGCTGTTCGGCAAGAACGCGGAATTGCTCATCGACCATGCGTGGGGCTGGGAGCCTACGACCATTGAGACAATCAAGGCATACCGTCCCAGCTCCAACAGCATCAGCTCCGGTCAGGTATTGCACTGTCCCTACGAGCCGCAGAAGGCGAAGCTGGTTGTCCGGGAAATGACGGACTTGCTTGTGCTGGACTTGGTGGACAAGGGGCTTGTCACCGACCAGATGGTTCTCACCGTGGGCTATGATATTGAGAATCTGACCGATCCGGCGCGGCGGGCAAAGTATCACGGCTCGGTGGAGAAGGATGCCTACGGTCGGGAGATTCCCAAACAGGCGCACGGCTCTATCAACCTCGACGGTCACACATCATCTACGCGCAAAATAATGTGTGCTGTGTCAGAACTCTTCGACCGGATCGTGGACAAGAATCTGCTTGTCCGCCGTATGTATGTTGTAGCAAATCATGTCCTGCCGGAAGCGGACGCGCCGAAGAAAAATGACGGTGCTGTCCAGCTCGATCTCTTTACCGACTATGCCGCCGAAGAGAAAAAACAGAAAGCTGAGAATGCCGTCTTGGAGCGTGAGCGGAAAATACAAGCCGCCACGCTTGCAATCAAAAAAGAAGTATGGAAAGAACGCCATCCTCAAGGCAATGAATCTTGAAGAAGGTGCAACCGCGAAAGACCGCAATGCGCAGATTGGAGGGCATAAGGCGTGAACAGAAAATACAACGAGATCATGGGGCTTCCTCACCACGTCTCCAAAACGCGATCACAAATGCCGATGTCAGATCGTGCAGCGCAGTTTGCGCCCTTTGCCGCCCTCACCGGCTATGATTCTGCAATCAAGGAAACCGGACGTCTGACCGACGAAAGGATTGAGCTTGATGAGGGAGCCTTGACCGCTTTGAACATGAGGTATCAGCTTCTCATGGATGCCCTTGATGAAGAGCCGGAGGTTGAAATAACCTACTTCAAACCTGATGAGCGCAAAGCTGGCGGTGAGTATGTAACTGCAACCGGCGCAGTCATAAAGGTTGATGACTTTGAGCGCCTGATTACCATGCAGGACGGCACGAAGATTCCGATGGATGACATCCTAAGCATTGACGGAGAGCTGTTCTTATCCTTAGAATAATGTCGCTTGCCATGCGACCAAATGAAGTGAATACCGAAGTACAATATGACTGTAAGGTGAGACACCAAGCAGTCATTTTTTTATATACGGAGGTACAAAACATGAGAAAGAACATGACGGAGATCGTATTCATCCTTGATCGCAGCGGCTCTATGAGCGGACTGGAAACAGACACCATCGGAGGATTCAACTCCATGATTGAAAAGCAGAAAAAAGAGAATGGCGAGGCATTGATCTCTACCGTTCTCTTTGACAACGTGAGCGAGGTTATCCATGACCGTGTGCCGGTTCAGAAGGTGGAGCCGATGACCGACAGGGACTATTCCGTTCGCGGATGTACTGCCCTTCTGGATGCTATCGGCGGAGCAATTCATCACATTGGGAATGTCCACAAGTACGCAAGAAATGAGGATGTCCCTGAACATACGCTGTTCGTCATCACAACGGACGGCATGGAGAATGCAAGCCGCCGTTATGACAGCGAGACAGTTAAGAAAATGATCGAGCGGCAGAAGGAAAAGTACGGCTGGGAGTTTCTATTCCTCGGCGCAAATATTGACGCAGTTGAAACGGCAAAGCACTTCGGTATTGGAGCAGACCGAGCGGTCAATTATCACTCTGACCATAAGGGAACGCAGCTCAACTATGAGGTTCTGAGCGAAGCGGTTTCTGCTGTCCGTTGCAGCGTACCTCTGGGTACGAATTGGAAAAAAGCGTATCGACGAGGACTTCAATTCCAGAAAGGACGGGAGAAAGTAATGAGAACAATCACCGTAAAAGGGACGGGCAGTGTCTCGGCAAGACCGGATTACATCATCCTATCTCTGAACATTGAAGTCTTATCTGAAACCTATGACCGCGCAATGTCGGAAGCTGCCGAGAGAATCGAAAGACTGCAAGGTGCCGCAGTCCGCGTTGGGTATCGCAAGGAAGACCTGAAGACCACGAGCTTTGATGTTCAGACAAGGTACGAGAATGTCAAGGATCGGCAAGGAAATTACAAGCGAGAGTTTGCCGGATATGCTTGCAGCTATCGCTTGAAACTTGCCTTTGACTTTGACAGCAAGCAGCTTGCAAAGGTCATTTCTGCGGTTGCGGATTGCGGTGCAAAGCCGGAACTCAGTATTGCATTCACTGTAAGAAACCCATCAGCGGTCAGCGAAAAGCTGCTGATCAGCGCGACGGAGAATGCCAGAGCGAAGGCGGAGATTCTTTGCAAAGCATCAGGCGGTACGCTTGGGCAGCTACTCAATATCGACTACAACTGGGGCGAACTCAATGTGTATTCCAGAACAAGCTATGAGGTCGAAGACTGTATTCAGCCTCTTATGGCGATGAGCAAGTGCGCCGCACCTGAGATTGAGCCGGTTGATATTGATGTGACAGACACAGTGGCTTTCACATGGGAAATCCAATGATTTTTTGACTTTTTGAAATCCGGTACTCAACAAACGCCCTTTTTGTGTCCGTTGTAAAGTGAAGGGACATTTCACGGAGGAATCTTCGGGGAATACGATTTTGGGAGATTAGCAAGCAAATCCGGTGAGTACCCACCGGAGAAAAAATCAGTTAAGGAGGCCCTGCCCTTAACATCAGATTTTTTGCTTGTTGGGATAGTCCCAAACCCTTCTAATCTTTACGACGGAGGGCGCAGCATGGTACGAAGAACACGAGACATTCAGAAGAAGATTTGGCTGACACCACAGGAAGAACGGACGATTGCAAAGAAGATGGAGATGATCGGCACGGAGAACTTCGGTGCGTATGCAAGGAAGATGCTGATCGACGGCTACATCATCGTTGTGGACTACACGGAGCAGAAAAAGCTCGCCGCCGAAATCAACAAGATCGGTGTGAACATCAATACCGTCTGCCGCAGGATCAACTCGACGGGACGATTCTATCAGGACGATATTGACGAGCTGAAAGAAAAGATGGACGCGGTATGGCAGTTACTAAAATCAAAGCAATCCGAGGAACTTTGAGCAAGGCAATCGCGTACATTCTGAATCCCGAAAAACAGACGAGAAGCTGCTGGTCTCGTCCTACGGCTGTGCCAGCGAGACCGCAGCGCGGGAATTTGAATGGACGCGGAAAATAGCTGAGCAAAAAGGGATGAATCCGGTCAGGATCATAGCCCGTCATGTGATCCAGTCCTTTGAAATCGGAGAGGTCACACCGGAGCTTGCCCACGAGATCGGCAAGCAGTTTGCAGATGAAATCCTCGGAGGAAAATATGAGTATGTGCTGACCACTCACATTGACAAGGACCATGTTCATAACCACCTGATTTTCAATGCGGTTGACTTCGTGGACTACCACGCATATAAGAGCTACAAGCGGATTTACTATGATATGCGCGAGGTCAGCGACCGGCTCTGTAAGGAAAACGGTCTCTCTGTTATCCCTCCCTCTCAGAACAAGGGCATGGGCTACAAGGAGTACACCGAAGCCAAACGCGGCACGAGCTGGAAGCAAAAGCTCAAGCAGACCATTGACCGGCTTGTCATCACAGCGAAGGATTACGATGATTTTCTGCGGCTCATGCAGGAAGCCGGTTATGAGATCAAGACCGGCAAATACATCTCCTTTCGCGCTGAAGGTCAGGAGCGGTTTACTCGTTCTAAGACCATCGGAGAGAACTACACCGAGGAACGCATCAAGGAGCGGATTGCCGGACGGACGCCCCGAAGAAGTCAGAGACAGACCACGCCGAAGGGCATCTCTCTCATCGGAGATATTCAGGAGCGGATCAGGCTTATCGACAGCAAGGGCTATGAGTATAAAGCCAAGCTCACTATCCTCAAGGAAGCGGCACGGACGCTCAACTATCTCACGGAAAACAACTTGCTCCAATACGCCGATCTTGAGAAGAAGGTCGAGGACGTTCACAGCTCCTATGACCGCACCGGCAAGGAACTGAAAGGCGTCGAAGCGCGACTGCGGGAAGTCCAGCCGCTCATCAAAAATATCTCCAACTACCAGCGCCTCAAGCCCGTATATGACGCATTCCAGAAGGCAAAAGATAAGCCGGGTTTCAAAGCAAAGCACGAAGCCGAGCTTGTGATCTTTGAGGCAGCGAGAAGCACTTTACTTGCCATGCAGGGCGATGAAAAACTGCCGAGCTTGAAGACACTGCAAGCGGAACAGCAGCGACTTCTTGAAGAGCAACAGCGGCTCTATGATGAACGTGCGAAGCTCAAAAAAGAAGTAAAGAAAATAGAGACGATCAAGTCTAATGTTGATACGTTTCTCGCTCCTTCTGCTGACCATGACCGTGATCATTTGCGCAGCACACAGCGCGAATAGTCCTTTCAAAAGCAGGGCATCTCCTGTTGACCGGAGATGCCCTGCATCCTTGAGAGAAGGTTCGAGAAATTGAAACTTTTTCTTTAATTTCTGCATCAACGGATTGCTTTTGAGAATGAAATCCGGTATAATATTATAAGCGATGTTGAATGCAAGCAAGCGAAAGGATGGTTGCCGTGCGCATAAGCTATAAGAAACTATGGATGCTTCTTCTGGAACGCGACATAAAGAGGGCTTCTCTACGACATGAGGTAGGGCTGTCTGCCGGAACATGGACAAAACTGAATAAGGGGGAAGAAGTGTCCCTCTCTATTTTGCTGCGCATTTGTGATTACTTGAACTGTGACATCGGAGATATATGTGAGGCTGTGCGAACGGACAAGAACTGAGTCCGGTTTTTCGTACAGCTCTTTTTGTAGAATAGTAAGTGTGAAACTATAACTTTGGAGGTTGCTGAAATGGCTGAGAATAACACAAGCAATATCGGCTTTGAAAAACAAATCTGGGGCGCGGCTTGCGTTCTGCGCGGAAACATCGACGCATCCGAATACAAGTCCGTCGTTCTCGGATTGATTTTCTTGAAATACATTTCTGATCGCTTCGAGGCAAAGTACAAGGAACTGGTCGAAGAAGGCGATGGATTTGAAGAAGACCAGGACGAATACACTGCCGAAAACATCTTCTTTGTTCCTGAGAATGCACGATGGAGTGCGATTGCTGCTGCCGCTCACACGCCGGAAATTGGCACGGTGATTGATGATGCAATGCGCAGTATAGAGAAAGAAAACAAGCGTCTCAAAGATATTCTTCCTAAGAACTTCGCCCGTCCGGAACTGGACAAGCGGCGGCTTGGTGAAGTGGTTGATCTCTTCACCAACATTCAGATGATCGAGCATGGGAGCAGCAAGGATATTCTCGGTCGTACATACGAATACTGTCTCTAAGTTTGCTGAACAGGAAGGCAAACTTGCCGGTGAGTTCTATACTCCCTCTTGTGTCGTGCGTACCCTTGTTGAAGTATTGCAGCCGTTTAATGGACGTGTTTATGACCCGTGCTGCGGCTCTGGCGGTATGTTCGTTCAGTCCGCAAAGTTCATCGAAAATCACGGCGGCAACATCAACAAGATTTCCGTCTTTGGACAGGACTCCAACCCGACCACATGGAAGATGGCGCAGATGAATCTTGCCATTCGCGGTATTGAAGCCGACCTCGGCAAGTTTAATGCGGACACGTTCTTTAACGACTGCCACCCTCAGCTCAAGGCAGACTTCATTATGGCAAATCCTCCCTTCAATCTCTCCGGCTGGGGTGCGGATAAACTTGTTGATGATGTCCGTTGGCAGTATGGTACGCCTCCTGCTGGCAACGCCAAACTTTGCGTGGTTGCAGCACATGATCTGGCATCTCGCTCCGAATGGACGTATCGGCATGGTGCTTGCAAATGGTTCGCTTTCCTCGCAGTCCGGCGGTGAAGGTGAAATCCGCAAGAACATTATCAATGCTGACCTTGTGGACTGCATCGTCGCAATGCCGACGCAGTTCTTCTACACGACGCAGATTCCGGTATTACTTTGGTTCCTTGCAAAGAACAAAAAGCAGAAGGGTAAGACGCTATTCATCGACGCTCGGAAGCTCGGTACTATGGTCACACGAAAGCTGCGTGAGCTGACGGATGAAGACATCAAGAAAATCGCTGACACCTACAACGCCTTTGTTGAAGGAACACTTGAAGATGAAAAGGGCTTCTGTGCGGTTGTTACTACGCAGGACATTGCAGAGCAGGATTACATTCTCACTCCGGGACGCTATGTTGGTATTGAGGAACAGGAAGATGACGGTGAGCCGTTTGAAGAGAAAATGGGACGCCTGACTTCTGAACTGTCTGAGCTTTTCACTAAGTCTCATGAACTTGAAGCTCAGATCAAAGAACGACTGGGGGCGATTGGATATGACATCTGAGTGGAGGACAATTCGCGCTGCCGACTTTATTGACTTTAATCCTCGCTTGAGCCTCAAAAAGGGTGACATTGCAACGAAGGTTGCAATGGACAAATTAAAGCCGTTCACGAAAAAGATTCCAGAGACGGAAAAAGCCGAGTTTAACGGCGGAGCTAAGTTTTGCAACGGGGACACCGTTATGGCAAGGATCACTCCATGCCTTGAAAACGGAAAAACCGCTTATGTTGATATGCTTGATGATGGCGAAATTGGCTTTGGCTCAACGGAGTTTATTGTGATGAGAGCAAAAACGGGAATCAGCGATCCGCAATTTGTTTATTACACAGCAATAAACCCGGTTTTCCGTAATGTAGCTATAAAGTCTATGGTCGGATCTTCTGGAAGGCAGCGAGTTCAACAAAGCGTTCTCGAAGAGCTTGAATTGTCAGTGCCAGACTTGGACGAGCAGAGACGCATCGGAGATTTCCTTGCAAGGATTGACGAAAAGATTGCGCTTAACGATAGGATAAACGATAATTTAGCGGCTTAGAGCTGGACGGCAGAGACATCGATCTCGCCGGACATGAGCTTTGGTAGAAGCATGTCTCGCAGTGCTGTAAAGGTTTTACATGGACAGCCGTTGGCACGAAATAAAAGAGAACAATGGCTCAAATCTGCTCAAGAAGTGGTTAGCAATGGTCTTAAACCCGGCTGTTCAGGAGGATGGTAAACAACAGGGAACAGTCATAAGTTGCGCTTGCTTATCTTTTTCAACAACATTTTCGGTAACAATAGAGCAACCATAAATGCGAAGAACTTGTCGGCATATAACATCATAACCAAGTGCTTCCATAGGTAAATGCCGGTAACATGGATTTGGCCCAGAAAAGTCCATCACATATTGCAGAGCAGCCAGCATTTGTCAACAACAGTAGACAATCTTCTTAAAGAAGAAACGAATGTTGAAGAAATCAACGTATCACCTTTATGGCAAAGAGGTTGTTGTGATGATAGGATAAATCTTCTTCTTGCCATCGGTTGAACCAGCTTTTCCCCGACAGGGATATTTTCCGTTCATGGAGGTTCTGACGTTCAACCAAGACAGTACCATGTCGCCAATATATGAGCAAATATCCGAGAATCTCCCCTGATTTACTGCCAAAATGTCATTGCCGAAAATTTGATATATCGTTTGCAGGAGATCTAAGCCGCTAAATTATCGTTTACCGTCTGAATAACTCTCACCAGTGGCGAGAGTTTTACAAAAGGGACTGCCACTGAATGTCGTTCTCTTACCTCGAAAGGAGACACGACAATGACAGAACAACTCATCACGGAGATACAGCGAAAAAATGCTGCCGTATCTTAACAACGAACAGCTCATGCACCTTCGGGATGCAATGGCTGAGACATTGGAAGGGGCAACGATCACCTATGATAGTGGCTCAATTCCAGCAGAAGAAACAGATGCAGTCGAAGCATTTATCACGGCAAAACGGGATCGAAGGCTGCTCAGAGAAAACCCTGAGCTACTACCGAAAGACGATTGAATCTCTGATTGCCGGAGTCGGAAAGGCAGTGCAACAGGTCGCCACAGATGATTTGCGCCGCTATCTGACCAACTATCAGGTTCAGCGCAGGTCGAGCAAGGTAACTATAGACAACATTCGTCGGATTCTGTCCAGCTTCTTCTCTTGGCTTGAGGATGAGGACTTCATCGTGAAAAGCCCGGTGCGACGGATTCATAAGGTGAAAACCGCAAAGGTTGTTAAGGACACCTACACCGATGAAGCGTTGGAGCTGATGCGCGACAACTGTACAACGGCGCGTGATTTGGCTATGGTTGATCTTCTGGCTTCGTCCGGAATGCGTGTTGGAGAACTGGTCACGCTAAACCGCGAAGACATCAACTTCAACGAACGCGAATGCGTGGTTATCGGCAAGGGCAATAAAGAACGATTGGTCTACTTCGACGACAAGGACGAAGATCCACCTTCAAAACTATCTTGAGGGCAGATCGGATGAAAACCCGGCTTTGTTTGTTTCCCTGAAAGCTCCCTTTGACCGATTGATGATCGGCGGAGTGGAGACACGCCTTCGGGAGCTGGGAAAGCGTCTGAATATCCCGAAGGTTCACCCTCACAAGTTCAGGCGCACACTGGCCACTACTGCCATAGACAAAGGAATGCCCATAGAGCAAGTCCAGCAGCTCTTAGGGCATCAGAAAATCGACACCACCATGCACTATGCGATGGTGAAGACAACAGAACGTGAAGCTGGCACACAGAAAATACATCGGATAGGATGGTGGGCATTATGTTATTTGCCAAACTAAATGACCTCTCCATAGGAGGAAAAGGATCGTATGGAATAGCTGCCTCCGCTGTCGAGCGAAAGGCAGACCTTCCTACTTACCTTAGAATTACAGATATTTTTGACGATGGAACATTAAACCTAAGTGAGCTAAAGAGCGTCGATGCTCCTAATTCAGACAAGTACATCCTTAAACCCAATGACATTGTTTTTGCACGAACCGGAGGAAGTACAGGTCGCAACTACTTTTTACGACGGAAGTGACGGGGTGTTTGTATATGCTGGATTCTTGATTAAGTTCAGTATAGATCCGGAGAAAGTGAACCCTAAGTATGTGAAGTATTATTGCAGGTCGAAACAATACAATGACTGGGTTCAATCCTTCAACACTGGAAGTACACGAGGAAATATAAATGCACAGATATTTGGAAACATGGAAATCCCTCTGCCAGAAAGGAAACAGCAGGATTACCTTGTTTCGATACTCGAACCGATAGACGAGAAGATCAGGAATAACAAACAGGTAAACGATAATTTAGCTGATCTCCTGCAAACGATATATCAAGAGCGGTTCGGCAATGACATTTTGGCAGTAAATCAGGGAGTCCTCTCGGATATTTGCTCATATTCAAGAGACAAAGTAGCTGTCTCTGAGTTGAACGTCAGAACCTACTTCTCAACGGAAGAAAATATGCTGTCGGGAAAAGCTGGTTCAACCGAGGCAACAAGCCTACCAACTACATCACAGACAACCGCTTGCCATAAAGGTGATACTTTGATTTCTAACATTCGCCCTTACTTTAAGAAGATTGTCTACTGTGAGGATGAGTGTGGCTGCTCGACCGATGTTCTTTGCTTTACGCCAAGTCAGCCGTGTTACTCGGCGTACCTATTCAGCACTCTATATGCCGACAAGTTCTTCGCATTTATGGTTGCTGGATCGAAAGGAACGAAAATGCCCCGTGGAGATAAGCAGCAGATTATGACATACCCTGTTGTTCTACCATCGGAAGAAGAGTTAGCCGGGTTTAATACCATTGCTTCACCACTTCTTGAGCAGATTTATTCTAATAGAGCGGAAAATAAACGGCTGTCCATACTAAGAGATACCCTTCTTCCAAAGTTGATGTCCGGCGAGATTGACGTCTCTGCTGTCCAGCTCTAAGCCGCTAAATTATCGTTTATCGGGAGGTGAAATAGCTTTTGAGTAAATTACCTAAGGACTGTACTGCACGGATTATTGGAGCAGAAGCACGAAAGCTGGTTCATTTTCGATTTCCGTCAGAAAACTGGGAGTACCATGAAATGACTGGGCGGGATAATGGATTGGATTGCACAGTCGAATTAGTTGAGAACGAAGAGTGGACGAACAAGAAAATAAGAAGGGCAAATTAAGGGAACTCGGTCGCCACGACAACTAAAAAATGGAGACGCATTTGCGCTTGAGATGGAAATCAAGACAATACGATATGGTTTGGGCAGCTCGTGTGCATTTGTCATATTCTATGTAGACGTAGAAGAGGAAACCGTTTACTATTTGCCCTTGCAGGACTATTTTATCAGCAAGCCCGAACTATTTGACAAATTGGACAACAACAAAAGCCAGATAACTGTCCATGTGCCATGCGACAACATTGTCTGCGAAAATGATTTTGATTTGCAGCAGATCGCAAAGAGCATCTACATAGATGGTCCGTCAAGAAAAACTGAGAAAAAAAGTATAGGATTCTGACATAGGAGGTTTAAGTTAAACCATGTTAAATAGAGTTCAGGAGAGCTTGAAAAAAAGCAAAGACGAGCGCCAGAAAAAGCATCTTGAAAAGGAACGGGTTCGTCTTGAGAAAGCCGCAGCAGAAGCAGTTCGTGAGAAAGAGCGGCTTCAACAGGAGGCGGAAAAATACAGGCTGAAATAGACCGTCTTCTCTCCCTCGATGATAAGAGGCTGATGGTAGAATTGATTCTGGCAGTGCGAGGTCTATACTCACAAATGGAGTACATTCAAAGTCAGCAGGCTTCTTTATCCGAGCGGGTTGACGATATTGAGTCGGACATCTCTTCCATCCGCAGCGATATTTCAGATCTGGAAAGCAGACTGGGCTCGTCCGATCAGTAAAACTCAATGAAGGAGGCGCAGACGTGATTATTTCACCACAATCTCTTGATACAAACCTAAGTCAGCTTTTAGCGGAGGTTAAGTCCGGCTCAATGCAGTTGCCGGAGTTTCAGCGCGACTGGACTTGGGATGATAACCGAATTAGAGGAATTATCGCCAGTTTGTCGCAAGGCTACCCTATGGGTGCCATTATGCGGCTGCAATACGGCAACCGGACATCCAATTCAAGTACCGCACAATTACGGGCGTAGGGCGTCTCAGTAAAGCCGGAGCATTTGATTCTTGATGGACAGCAGCGACTTACTTCCATCTATCAGGCAACGTCCTCTAAAGAGCCGGTCTCGACCAAAACAGAAAAAGGCAAGGCTATTAAGCGTTATTACTATCTCTCAATGGAGAAGTGCCTTGACGATGATGAGGATCGTTTTGATGCAGTCTTGTCTATTCCGGAAGATCGCAAGATTAAAGAGAACTTTGACCGTGATGTGAAGCTCGATCTCTCAACCAGAGAATATGAATACGAGAATAAGCTGTTTCCGGTCAATATTGTGTTCGATAGCAACGCCGTTATGGACTGGTTCATGGGCTACATGACGCACTATGGAATGAAGCCGGAAGCAATGGACGAGTTCAAGCGTTTTCAGGCGGATGTGCTGAATACAATTTCCGGGTATAAGCTGCCTGTGATTACGCTGGACAAGTCCACGCCGCGAGAGGCAGTGTGCAAGGTGTTTGAGAACGTCAATACCGGTGGTGTTCCTCTCACGGTGTTTGAGCTTGTTACCGCAACTTATGCCACAAGAGACTTTGACCTGAGAAAAGACTGGGTGCAGTGTCGAAATACAATTTGCGGTTTCGGTGACACGCTGAGAACAGACCTGTTCGATGGGATTGATGAGACTACCTTCCTGACAACGGTTTGTCTCTATACAAGCTATTTGAACAAGCAGTCTGGAAAGACAAACACAATCTCCTGCAAAAAGAAAGATGTTCTGGGACTTCCTTATGAATCGTACATAGCGAACCGGGATGCAGTGCTGTCTGGGTTCAAAATCGCAAAGGAGTTTCTTCTTCGGGATCAGTGCGTTTTCCGTCAAAGAGATTTGCCCTATACAACGCAGTTGATTCCACTTGCGGCAATCTGCGCTGTTCTCGGAAAATCCAAATGCAATGAGCCAAACACAATCAAAACTCTTTCTCGGTGGTATTGGTGCGGGATTTTGGGTGAGATGTATGGCGGTGCGAACGAAACCCGCTATGCCTATGACATTGAGGACATGGTTGAAGAGGTCAATGGACGTCCGAATGCAATGCACACGATTAACAGCGCAGTCTTTTCTTCTACGCGGCTGCTAACCCTTCAAACTCGCTTGAGCGCGGCATATAAAGGTATAATGGCTCTTCTTTACAAGGAGAAGTGTCGTGACTTTATGAACAACACGACGATTGACATTGTAAACAGTATGCTTGAGTCTCCGGATATTCACCATATATTCCCCGAAGCATATTGCGAGAAAATGGGCATCAAGCGCGAACGGTATAATTCCATCATTAACAAGACCCCGATTCTTCCAGCCACCAACCGCTCGATTGGCGGAAATGCGCCGAGTGAGTATCTGGGGGCAATTCTAAAGAAGGTTGATGGACTGACCGAGAATGAGTTGCAAGCACGGGTGGAATCGCACTTTATCAACTATGCAGAATTGAAGGCAGATGACTTCAATGGCTACTTCATTGACAGAGCAAAGAGTCTTCTCAATCTGATTGAAAAGGCAATGAATAAGCCCGTCACTGACAGAGATGCAGAAAACACGCTGGATCAGTTCGGGGCGAGTCTGGCGTAAAAGGGAGTGACAAACTATGGCAGGATATTTTACAGAATCAAATTACGAGAACGCTGTCTTGCAGCTTCTCAATGAAGAACTGGGCTATAACTATATCTATGGACCGGACGTGGAGCGCGATTATCACTCTCCGCTCTACGAGGATGTTCTGCTGCCTTCCTTGCAGCGGATCAACAAGAGCCTGCCTATGGACGCTCTGACGGAGGCAGTCTATAAGCTCAAAAACTTTGAAACTGGAACGCTCTTGCAGAAGAACATGGTCTTTATGGACTACCTCCAAAACGGGGTTCCGGTAAAATACTACGACAAGGGTGAAGAACGATCTACCCTTGTTTACCTTGTAGACTTCAAAAATCCCGCCAGTAACGAGTTCACAGTTGCGAATCAGTGGACTTTCATTGAGAACTCCGAAAAACGACCGGATGTGATCCTCTTTATCAATGGTCTCCCGCTCGTCATTGTGGAGTTGAAGTCTCCGTCCCGCGAAGAAACCGACGCTTCCGCAGCATACCGTCAGCTCCGGAACTATATGTATGAGATCCCCTCTATGTTCATTTATAATGCGGTATGTGTCATGAGCGACTTGACCACTTCAAAGGCTGGTACAATCACGTCCGGCGAAGACCGCTTTATGGAGTGGAAAACAACAGACGGCAGCTATGAGAATACGCAACACGCATCATTTGACACATTCTTTGTAGGACTGCTTTGAGAAGACCCGCTTCATTGACATCGTGAAAAACTTCATCTGCTTTAATGTGGATGGACAGAATACTTTCAAGATACTCGCCGGGTATCATCAGTATTTCGCAGTCAAAAAGGCGATTGAGTCTACAAAACACGCAACCGTGACGGACGGTAAGGGTGGCGTCTTCTGGCATACACAGGGCAGCGGAAAATCGTTGTCTATGGTCTTCTATGCTCATTATCTGCAAGAAGCGTTGGAAAGCCCTACTATTGTTGTCATTACCGACCGCAATGATCTGGATGACCAGCTTTACGGACAATTCGCCCGCTGCAAGGACTTTCTCCGGCAAACGCCGCAGCACGCTGAGAGCCGCAAGAATCTGAAAGAGCTGCTTGCAAACAGACAGGCAAACGGCATAATCTTCACGACCATGCAGAAGTTTGAAGAAAGTAACGAAGCTCTTTCGGAACGCCGGAACATTATCGTGATGGCTGACGAAGCGCATCGTGGGCAATATGGTCTCAATGAGAAGGTTGTGGTCAAGCAGAAGGACAACGGCGAAGTCGAGGCGAAAACCGTTATCGGCACTGCCCGCATTATAAGAGACACGCTTCCTAATGCAACCTACATTGGATTCACCGGAACACCGATCTCCACCAAAGACCGCAGTACACGAGAAGTCTTCGGTGATTACATCGACATCTATGATATGACACAGGCAGTTGAAGACGGAGCTACAAGACCCGTCTATTACGAGAGCCGTGTGATTCACCTGAAACTCGACGAGAACACCCTCCATCTGATCGATAATGAGTATGATATTATGGCTGACAACGCCGATCCGTATGTCATTGAAAAAGAGCAAAAAAAAAGGAACTTGGTCAGATGGAAGCAATCCTCGGTGCCGACCAGACGATCAATTCCTTGGTAAATGACATTCTTGATCATTACGAGAATTACCGTGAGAATATCCTGACCGGCAAGGCGATGATCGTTGCTTATTCGCGTCCCATAGCAATGAAGATTTATAAGCGCATTCTTGAGCTACGCCCAGCGTGGACGGAAAAGATTGCAGTGGTCATGACGCAAGGCAATAATGATCCCGAAGAATGGCGTGAGATTATCGGCAACAAAGCTCATAAGGACGATATGGCGCGGAAATTCAAAGACAACAACTCTCCGCTGAAAATCGCCATCGTCGTGGATATGTGGCTGACCGGTTTTGATGTTCCCTCCCTTGCTACGATGTATGTCTATAAGCCGATGGCTGGACACAACCTGATGCAAGCTATCGCCCGCGTCAATCGTGTTTTCAAAGATAAAGAAGGCGGTTTGGTTGTCGATTACGTCGGTATTGCGGCTGCACTGAAACAGGCAATGAACGACTATACTGCCAGAGACAAGAAGAACTATGGTGATACAGATGTAAGCAAGGCTGCATATCCGAAGTTCCTCGAAAAGCTCTCTATTTGCAGAGATTTGTTCCACGGATTCAGTTATGAGAAATTCATGACCGGAAGCGACCTTGACCGGGCGAAGCTCATCAGCGGAGGAGTGAACTTTATACTCGGCAAGAGTGTTGCAGAATATGAGCTTCCAGACAACGAGAAAACACAGAATGTGTTCATCAAAGAAGCTCTGCTTCTCAAGCAGGCACTTTCGCTATGTAGCAGCTTGATCGATGAGCAAACCCGCATGGAGGCAGCTTTCTTCGAGTCTGTAAGAACAATGACTGTGCGTTTGGTTTCGGGCGGTACGGGAAAGAAGTTTACGCTTCCAGAAGTAAATGAGCGCATTAACGAGCTTTTGAAGCACAGCATCAAGAGCGAAGGCGTTATCAACCTCTTTTCTGATGTCCAGACTGAGTTTTCGCTGTTCGATCCGAAGTTTCTTGAAGAAGTTGCAAACATGAAGGAAAAGAACCTTGCAGTCGAACTCCTGAAAAAACTGATTTCCGAACAGGTCTCTGTTTACCGTCGAACAAATATCGTCAAGTCTGAAAAGTTCTCCGAAATCATTCAGAGCGCGATGAACCGCTATTTGAACGGAATGCTGACCAACGAGGAAGTCATTCAGGAATTGCTCAAGCTGGCGAAAGACATTGCCGCTGCTGCCGCCGAGGGTGAAAAACTCGGATTGACCGCGGAAGAGCTTGCCTTCTACGATGCTCTCACAAAACCACAAGCCATCAAAGATTTCTATGAGCATGATGAGCTTATTGCAATCACGAAGGAACTGACGGATTTGCTTCGTAAAAACCGCACAATAGACTGGCAAAAGAAAGAAAGTGCAAGAGCTGGAATGCGGCGCTTGGTCAAGAGGCTGCTGAAAAAGCACAAATATCCGCCAGATGGCATGGATGATGCCGTTCAGACTGTCATGAGCCAGTGTGAAATGTGGGTGGATAACACGTAAATCAACAGCTTGTATTGGGGAGGGAAGAGATGCCTATGGACGCACGAAAGCACTTAATCATCATAAAAGGAAAAGACCAGACGGACTCGGTCGCGGGCTTTCAGTTCCACGACGGGAAGTGCGAGGTCGTCTATACCAGTGCGCCCAATAAGACATACAGCTTCCAGAGCGGTAATGTGGAGATCCTGCCTCTGCAAAAGAAAATCGACCCTGCACGGGTGATTGTCACCGTAAACGGGCAAACCATCAGCGGAATTGATGAGATTCTCGACTTCGGTGGGTATTATCGTATTGTCCGCAACGGAAAGAGAGATTTATCATTCCGTAGGAGCGAAGTGCAGTTCCAGCAAAATTGCCTGACAGACGGTAAAAATCAAGAAACATTCCAATATTTCAAGGAGACTGCCGCTGCAATCAGTCTGGTGGCGGAAAACGGTATCAACATTCTAAGCATGCAGTATGACAAGATCCAGCAGGTCAGCGAGGATACCGTGTTGGCAAGCTATCTTGCACCGCAGAAAGACGTCAAGATGCCCCAGATGCCGGAGGCAGTGATCTATCCGTTTGGCCTGAACCAGAGTCAAAAGCTGGCGGTAGAACGGGCGCTTTCCTCCAAAATCAGTATCATTCAGGGGCCTCCGGGTACTGGAAAGACACAGACGATCCTGAATATCATCGCCAATGTTGTCCGCAGTGGAAAAACCGTGGCGGTTGTCTCCAACAACAATTCCGCAACGCGTAATGTTGTGGAAAAGCTGGAGAAGAAAAATTCAGCTTTTCTGACTGCGTTTCTCGGCAGTCTTGCCAACAAAGAGAAGTTTCTGGGTGCACAGACCGGCGCCTATCCGAATATGAGCGATTGGGAAATGTCCCCGGAGGAACGACAGCAATTAGATCGGGAAACGACTGCACTCTCCAAAGAACTGAACGAAATGCTCAATGCCAAAAACCGCATTGCGGAAATCGAGCAGGAGTTCTTGCAGCTAAACCCGGAGCAGCATTATTTTGAGGAATATTACGCAAGTTACAGTGACGTGCCGACGGAGAGCTTGGACAAGCTGTCCTCACAGAAGCTTCTTGCGCTTTGGATGGAGTTTGAACAGCACGCGGAACACGAAACCCGACTGGGTCTTTTGCAAAAGCTCTCCATCATGTTCCGCTTCAATCGTAATGCACTCAAATTATTCCTTCATTCTCCGGAACTGGTCATTCCCTATTTGCAGAGTCAGTTCTATTCTGTAAAGAGGCGGGAACTGGAAGTCGAAAAGCAGGAACTGAACCGCAAGCTGGAACACTACGCTTTCGACGCGAAGATGGACGAGCTCACACAGAAGTCCCTGCGGCTGTTCCGGGCGGAGCTGGCAACACGGTATCATTGGCGGAATAATAGACGATGCTTTGAAAAGAATGATTTCCGCCGGAATTCCGAAGAGTTTACCCGCGAGTATCCGGTGGTGCTTAGCACGACCTATTCCATCAAAGGAACGCTGAGCATTGAACATATCTATGATTACTTGATCGTGGATGAAGCCTCACAGGTCGATTTAGCTACTGGCGTTTTGGCCTTATCCTGCGCAAGGAATATCGTGATTGTTGGGGACTTAAAGCAACTCCCCAATGTGCTGACAGAGGATGATATTCGCACCAGCGATGCCATTTGGCAAAAGTATTCCTTGGATGAGCGGTATCGCTTTTCTACGCACAGCCTGCTGTCCTCTGCATTGGAAATATGGCAGGACGCACCTGCTACGTTGCTGCGGGAACACTACCGCTGCCACCCGAAAATCATCAACTTCTGCAACCAGAAGTTCTACCACGGGCAGCTGATCGTTATGACGAAGGATCATGATGAGCCGGATGTATTGACCATGTACCGGACAACTGCCGGCAACCACGCCCGTGGACATCTCAATCAGCGCCAGATCGACGTCATTCAGCGGGAGGTACTTCCGCGGCTGCATCAGCAAAATTTCCAGAGCATCGGTATTATCACGCCATATCGGGATCAGGTGACAGCCATCCGCAAGCAGTTGGGAGATACTTATGAGGTGGACACCGTCCACAAGTTTCAGGGGCGGGAGCAGGATGCAATCATTCTGACTTCGGTCGACAATGTCATCACAGATTTTGTGGATGATCCCCATATGCTGAATGTGGCGGTTTCCCGCGCGGTTCATTCGCTGGCGGTGATCACATCGCAGGATCCGCGCAATGACCAGACCAACTACGGCGACCTAACGCGGTACATCGAATATAACAATTTTGAGGTTATCCAGAGTCAGGTCTACTCCGTATTCGATATGCTCTATCAGGGCTATGCCGAGCAACGCAGAGCATATCTGCAAAAACATAAGCGAGTATCGGAGTACGATTCCGAGAATCTCATGTACTCTGTGATTCAAGAGGTGTTGTCTGAGGAGGCGTTTTCCTCTATCGGTTGTGCAGTGCATCTTTCTCTTGCGACGCTGGTGAAGAACTATGAGCCACTGACAGAGGAAGAACGCAAATATGCTCGGAATCCGCTGACCCATGTGGATTTTCTGCTGTTCAATCAGATGGATAAGCAGCCTATGCTGGCGATTGAAGTAGACGGGACTGGCTTTCACGAAGCGGGGAGCAAGCAGGCAGAACGAGATATAAAGAAGAACTCCATTCTGGAGAAGTGCGCCGTTCCGCTCCTGCGCCTCCGTACAGATGGCAGCGGGGAAAAAGAGAAAATCAAAAATGCGCTAAAGAGGGAATGATTATGCCGAGAATTATCAGGAACGCAATCAGATGTAAGAAATGCGGAGATATCATCGAAAGCAAAACTGTCCATGATTTTAAGTTTTGCAGTTGCGGCTCCTGCGCCGTGGACGGCGGCCACGATTACCTTCGCAGGTGCGGAAATCGTGAGGATTGGGAAGAGCTGTCTGAAGTGGAAAAGCTGGAGAACAACGGTGCATTGACTTGATTTTAAATGATAGAAATTGAGGGATAGAACCATGCCTCTTGAAATTGTTCGCAATGACATTACGAAAATGAGCGTGGACGCCATCGTCAACGCGGCGAAGGAATCCCTGCTGGGCGGAGGCGGCGTGGATGGCTGCATCCACCGCGCGGCGGGGCCGGAGCTGCTGGCCGAGTGCCGGACGCTGGGCGGCTGCCGGACCGGCGAGGCCAAGCTCACCGGCGCGTACCGCCTGCCGTGCAAATATGTGATCCACACAGTCGGCCCCGTGTGGAACGGCGGTAAGTACGGCGAGCGGGAACAACTCGCCTCCTGCTATCGCTCAAGCCTTGCGCTGGCGAAGAAATATGGCTGCGAGACGGTTGCCTTCCCGCTGATCTCCTCCGGCGTTTTTGGCTATCCAAAGGATCAGGCGCTCCGCGTGGCGGTGGACGCCATCAGCGAATTTTTGGCTGAAAACGACATGACGGTGTATCTCGTCATTTTCAGCCGTGCGGCGTATGCAATCGGCAACAAGCTGTTCGCGGACATCGCTGCCTACATCGACGACCACTATGTGGACGCGCACACCGACCTCCGCCGGGAGCGGACGCGCCGGATGAGCGTTCTCGAAAGCAGGACGCTGTCCGCCGATGCAGCGGCAGCGCCTATGGCTGTCGGCGGCGTGGACAGTCTGCTGGCACATCTGGACGCCGGTTTCTCGGAAACCCTGCTGAAGCTCATCGACCGCAGCGGCAAAAAGGATTCCGAGATATACAAGAAAGCCAATGTCGACCGCAAGCTGTTCTCTAAGATCCGCAACAATCCGGACTACAAGCCCTCCAAGGCAACAGCCATTGCCTTTGCTATAGCGCTGGAGCTGAATCTGGATGAGACGCGTGACCTCGTTGCCCGCGCGGGCTACGCTCTCAGCGCCAGCAGCAAGTTCGACGTCATTATTGAGTATTTCATCAGGCAGAAGAAGTACGACATCTTCGAGATTAACGAGGCGCTGTTCGCCTTTGACCAGAGCTTGCTGGGAGCGTGAGGAATGAAAATTATACTCAGCCGAAAAGGTTTTGACTCTGCGAATGGCGGCATCGTCAGTCCCATTTTTGAAGATGGTACAATGGTTTCGTTTCCCATTCCCAGCGATGATGAGGATACATATGATTCTCTTTACTACAATGGAATTCAGTATTCTCAAATATTGCGAGATCTGCGATATAAGGGCGGAGACCACTGTCATCTGGACCCTGATTTAGATTTAGGGCGACGTAGGGAGCGTATCGACGGATGGTTCCCCGCATTTGGGCAGCGAAATGCCGCGGCTGCTTACTTGAAGAATATCGGTGTTGCACAGGGAGACATCTTCCTGTTTTTCGGGAATTTTCACTTTGTGGAATATCAAAACGGAACATACCGATATTTGCGGGATCGTAGTGACTTTTACCGGGGAAAAGACCTCCAGGTGATTTGGGGCTACCTACAGGTGGGTGAGATCATCTCTGTGCCTGAAGAACAGAGAAAAGTTTGGTGGCATCCGCATTCGTCTAATGGCAGGGCGGACAACTCAACAAATGTGATTTTCAAAGCAGCAGAAAGACTTTCTTTGGATAAAAGCAAGCTTGGCGCAGGAGTACTGCGCTTTGATAAAAAGCGGGTATTGACTCTGAAAGGTGCCACAAAGGCAACTTGGGCGAGGAATGAAGTATATGATGAGACGCACATATACGGGAAGAGATCAAATTGCGCTAAAAATCCTGATAGTGGATTGTACTACGCAGGTATTTGGCAAGAGCTTGGTTTGAAAGAATCTGATGCCTGTACGGAATGGGCAAGAAATATACTTTTGTAATAGAAGGAGCGTGGGACCATGATCTTTATCTGCTACCCCAAATGCACCACCTGCCAGAAGGCGCGAGCATGGCTGGACGAGCACCACATCACCTATAATTTTCGCGATATCAAGCTGGAAAATCCCACTTACGACGAGCTGGCCGCATGGCACGAGCATAGCGGCCTGCCGCTGAAAAAGTTTTTCAACACCAGCGGTCTGCTATACAAATCTATGGGGCTAAAGGACAAGTTGCCCCAAATGAGCGAGGACGAGATGCTAAAGCTCCTCGCCACAGACGGCATGCTCGTCAAGCGTCCGCTTCTGGTGAGCGATGAATTTGTGCTCGTGGGCTTTAAAGAAACCGAGTGGACGGAACAGCTGAAAAATAAATGAGAAAGAGACGGTAAACCATGGATATTCAGCGCGCAAAAGAGTTGCTAACGGTTTTGGCAGATGGCATTGACCCTTTGACGGGAGAGGTTCTGCCGGATGACCATGTTTGTAACAAAGGTGAGATCGTTCGGGCACTGAACTGCGCTGTGGAGGTGTTGTCTCGTAGAAAGAAAAAACCATTGCCTGAGAACAATGGAAAGCCGTGGACAGAGGAGTTGGATCGGGAACTGAGTCATTTGTTTGACGGTGGTATGAAGAAGCAAGACCTCTGCGAGCACTTTGGACGCACTTCCGGGGCAATCGAATCTCGGCTGGAGCGGTTGGGGAAAATGTAGAACGGTGAGTCACCTTTAAAGCAATATGTCGCCTGTCAGGCGACCAAACCATCCTTCGGATGCGCTACAATGGGAGCGTAATCAAACGAAGGAGGGCTTTTTAATGACGGAATTGGTTTTTATTCTGGATCGCAGCGGCTCTATGTCCGGGTTGGAATCGGACACCATCGGTGGCTTCAACTCCATGCTCGCACAGCAAAGAAGGAAGCAGGCGAGGCGCTGGTCTCCACGGTGCTTTTCGCCAACGACAGCACGGTCATCCATGACCGCCTGCCGCTGAGCGAGGTGCCGCCCCTGACGGAAAAGGAGTATTTCACCTGCGGCTGCACGGCGTTGCTGGATGCCGTGGGCGGCGCCATCCACCACATCGGCAACATTCACAAGTACGCCCGCCGGGAGGACGTGCCGGAGAAGACGATGTTCATCATCACCACCGTCGGCTACGAAAACGCCAGCCGCCGCTACGATTACGAGCGAGTGCGCCGCATGATTGAACGGCAGAAGGAGAGATACGGCTGGGAATTTCTGTTCCTCGGCGCAAACATCGACGCGGCCAAGGAGGCGGCACGCTTCGGTATCGGCGCTGATTGTGCAGTGAACTACAAGTGCGACGGGGCGGGCACGGCGCTGAATTACGAGGTCATCGGCGAGGCCGTGTGCAGCGTCCGCGCCGCCCGGTCCCTCAGCGCCGACTGGAAGCGCCGCATCGACGAGGATGTGCAGAAAAGAGGGAGGTAAGCGTATGTACGGAGCGATTTTGGGCGACATCGTGGGCAGCCCCTACGAGTTCGACTGCAACAACTATAAGGCGAAGAATTTCCCCCTGTTCAGCCGCCGTTCCGACTTCACCGACGACACGGTGATGACGCTGGCGGTGGCGAAGGCGCTGCTCAGCAGCCGTGGGCAAGACGATGCCGCCATCAAAGCGGCACTGGTGCGAGAGATGCAGCGACTGGGCCGCATCTATCCCGACAGGGGTTATGGTGCGCGGTTTAGCCGTTGGTTGTATGCGGATGCTCCACAGCCCTACCACAGCTACGGAAACGGCAGCGCCATGCGGGTTTCTCCTGCGGCGTGGCTGGCGGAGGATATGGAGGAGGCGCTGCATCTGGCGCAGCTCACCGCCGAGGTGACGCATGATCATCCAGAGGGCATCAAGGGCGCACAGGCTGTCGCTGCGGCGATTTTCCTCGCCCGCACTGGTCACGACAAAGCGGAAATCAAAGCGTATGTGGAGCGCGAATTCGGCTACGACCTCAGCCGCAGCTGCGATGAGATTCGTCCCACCTATCACCATGTGGAGAGCTGTCAGGAAACCGTACCGCAGGCTATTATTGCATTTCTGGAAAGCACAAGTTTTGAAGACGCTCTCCGCACAGCGGTGTCCCTCGGAGGCGACAGCGACACCCTCGCCGCCATCACCGGCAGTATCGCTGAGGCGTTCTACGGCGTGCCGGAGGAACTGCGGCAGGAGTGCCGCAAGCGGCTGACACCGGAGCTGGCGGAGATCCTGATTGAATGGGAGAAAGCCGCGCTTTGATAGCATATCAAAATGCAGGCGGTTTAAAATCTGCCTCGCAATAGACAAAGAACACCGTGTGCTGACCGCAAGGTCAGCACACGGTTTTTCATTTGGATTCCTTCAGCCACTGCTGAAATTCCGCTAACGAGATAATATCTCGGTCACATTTCTGTTTCTCTTCTCTAGCTTTTTCGCTCCATGCATAGAACGCCTCGTCCGTGATGCGCCCCGCCTTGATCCACGCAAAGCGCCGCTTATACTCTTTGCGGTATGCCTTGAAGATTGGGTCATCCGACTGCTTCTTTGTCCACTGCTTGAAAGCCCCGATCTCCCGACAGACCTGCTCTCCTCTTGGAACAGGCCGCTCGCAATACTCCGCGCTGACCCGCCCGGTCTGCGGAAACCATCGTCCGCAGTTCTTGCAGCGCCGCACGGTGATGTTCCGTTCCACGCAACTCCGCAGAGAGTAGTCGATCATGTCCCGGATGCTGGAGGAATACAGCACCGGCGAACACCGCCCCGGCTCCACCGGCTCAAAGCTGAGGGGGATAGGGTGGAAACAAAACAGGTCGGGATCTTTCGGAGAGTCGTGAAAGTAATTTTTTGCCGCCTGTGCCTGCGGCTCCCGTCCCGCGCTGTCCACATCCAGCACCAACTCAAAAAAGCGTTGGATCTGCTGCTGATACAGCGGAAGCTGCTCGGGGAGCTGGCGCAGCTCGTCCAGTATCTGCGCATCCTCCGCACTGCCTCGGTCATTTTGAATGTACATCGCCGACTGGCGGTAGCGGCAGTGAACATGGAGAAGTCGAAAATAAATGTGTATGGAGGCTAACCTCCCCAGTTTTCTCCTGACATTCTCAAGTGCGTCCCTGTCATCCTCTGCGATAAACCGGCTCCAGTTATCCGTGGCGCTTTGCAGTATCGGCGTCACTTCCGCGCAGTCCAGTTCCTGAAAGGAGAGGAGGCTTTCCAGAAAGGGAAACTCCTTCTGGACGTCCGGAACGCCTTGCGTACCAAGGGAATCATACTGGAAAATCTCTCTGCCCTCAGAGAAATACATTTTGGCATACCACATGGCAGATCACCTCAAAATAGACAATCGTAATATAGAAATACAGACAGTCTTGACAAGGGGTGGAAAGTATGTCACCATACGATCGCGGAAAGACTGTCAAAAGTGATTTACAGTTAGTCTAACACGAGTGCTGCTGATTGTCAATGAAAAAGACGGTCACAAATCCGAAAAAGCACCTCGACAACTGAATACCCATCACCGGAGATGATACACGCCGGAGAAGTAACGCCAGAAGCGTCAATCAGGGCTCCCGCAAAGTCGAAGACTTTGTGGGAAGAGGAGCCGCAACGGAGTGAATGAGTTTTCGGGCAACCACGGAAACGAATGATACAAAGTTTGCGGCGACGATGAGCATACCAAGGCAGTGAAAACGCCGTGCAGGTCAAACAAGGCCGCAGGGCAGGAACGGGTACGGTGCGTGGCAGAGAACAAAGAAAGGGGGAAGAAACATACATCGTTCCTACAAAAAGGAAAACCGCTGAACTGTTGCAGCAGTCCAGCGGCGCGCCGCGTTTCGGAAAACGCAGACTCCATCTGCAAACAGTCTAACAGAGGGACCTCCGAAACGCAAGTAATTTTTCTCTGAATTCTATTGGAGGTAACGATTTTGAAAATATCAACCTATCACAGCTACGATGAATTGCCGCTGTTCCTCAATGCGGAACTGGTGGCAAAGGTGCTGGGTGTGTCCATCTCCAGTGCCTACGAGCTGATGCACGAAGAAGTATTTCCGTCTGTGCGCATCGGCAGTCGGTTCGTGGTGCCCAAGGATAAATTCCGGCAGTGGGTAGAGCGGCAGACTGGAGGTGCCAGATGAGAACTTGGACAAAGCGCGATCCGGTCAAGAACTATTTTCCTCTGCCCAATGAGATCTATCAGCTGGGTCTGTCTCACGGCGCGATCGCTGTCTACGGTTACCTGCTCCGCATCGAAGACCGCAGAACCTACCAGTGCCATCCCAGCTACGCCACCATCGGCAAGGCGGTGGGTATGAGCAATAACACCGTGCGGAAGTATGTGCAGGAGTTGGAGGAACGCGGGCTCATCGTCACGGAGCGCACCAGCATCATCACGCAAGACGGACGCAAGCAAAACGGAAGTCTGCTCTACACGATTCTGCCGATCCGGTTTTCCATCGATCAGTTTTATCAGCGGCAGATGGATGCTGTGGACAGAGCAAAGGAACGGCAGCGAGTGGCAAGACGCATGGAGCAGACCAGCGTGTGAAACAGCAGATATGTTTCTCTGCGTCCTGTTGCTGTGACCGAAAAAACCGTGGGACCCATCGGTGCGAAGCGAGGTATAGCAGCGGGGCTGCGCGGCTCGGCAGAGCCGCGGCGCCGATGAACTGCGTCAACCCGCCCTTGGCGGGCAGCCGCAGTTCATCAGCTGTTATTCTGCTCCCACGGTTTTCACCGCCTCAAATTTGAAGGCATTTTCACAGATTTTGTGCTTTCGGATGTGCTGCACAGATCAGTTCCCCGCGCCGTTCGCCCTGTGTGCCGCTGTGTGCGCGGTTCGGGGCTGGGGTGGCGTGTGTACCCGCCGAAGCCCCTTGAAACGAACGTTGCGGCGTTTGTGGGCGATGTGTGAGAGATCCTTGCGAATACTGTTCCGACAAAGGAGAAATGAGTCATATAGGGGTGAGTTTTTCCTCCTGACCATGCCCTGTTTCGGAGATTGTGCCCCTTATTTACCCGTTCGATAGTGGAACAGACCGGCTATAATTTGTCAAGCCGAAATCTCATTTTGGATACAGGGCGTGTAGGCCTTGTTGTCTCTCATAACGGCGTAAATGATGGAGACCATCTTTCGGCAGGCATGGCCCACGGACGCCATGTAGGGCTTCCCTTCATCCCGTTTTTTCTGGAAATATAGCTTCAGCGCCGGATCGTGAAGTACTGCGGATGAAGCCGCCAGCCAAATAGCGTGTCGCAAATACGGCGAGCCTCGTTTGGACATACGGTTTCTGACGCCGTTGTATTCGCCAGACTGCCGCATGGTTGGATCGATCCCCGCATAGGCGGCAAGCTTTGCCGCGGAGGAAAAGCGGCTGATGTTTCCGATTTCGCTGAGGATGTACGCGCCAAGGGTCGGGCCGATGCCGGTGATGGTGGTGATCGGTGTATCCAGGGTATTCATGATCTCAGCGATTTTGCGGTCCATTTCTTGAACCTGCTGTTTCAAGAAAACGAGGTGCTTTGCATAGAGTCGGATCATTGTGCTGAAAACGTCGCCGGCCATGGCAAAGCCAAAGGAATTGCGCGCAAGCGCCTGAAGCTCCTGGGCTTTTGCCATGCGGAAGCGCTTGTGGCTGGGGACTTCGATGAGATGGCAGAGCTCCTCAAGAGGCATCTCGGATAATTCCTTTGGCGTAGGACAGGTCTGCAAAATCGCCATGGAAGTATCGCCAAACAGATTGGTAAAAGCAGTTTCATATTCAGGAAAGACCTGATCCAGCAGGGCAACGACCTTTCGCTTAACATCTGCCTGCATGGAAACGATGGCGTGCCGTCCACAGCACAGCTCCCGCAGCTCATAAATGTTTTCGGGATGCAGGGTAGACTCGGAGAAGTGTCCGAAACGAATCACCTCTGCGATGAGCAGGGCGTCCCTCGGATCTGTTTTGGCCTGACGGATATAGAAACTGCGGATGGAGTTGGTCTGCACCGGGTTGATGACCTGAACACGGAAGCCCTCCTTCTGAAGTCTGGTAAAAAGAGCGAGCCAGTAGTGTCCGGTGGCCTCCATTGCAAAGGAAACCTCGTCAAGCGGCAGCTTGGCCTTGGCGAGCATGGCCAGCAGCCGATTGTACCCGGAGCAGTTGTTGGTGAAGGAAAACGGCTTGATGATGACGGTGCCCTCGCCGTCAATCACCGCTGCCTCGTGCTTCCTTTTGGCGATGTCGATCCCAACGATGTACATAGTGCAGGCTCCTCTCGTGTTCAAATTACGGACATTCCTCGTGCTGCTGAAGGTCACAACCTGTTTTTGCGAGATTAGAAGAAAGCGATCCATCGCCCCGACATCCGGCTCATAAGTGACATCCCACAGGGCAGAGGTTCCAGTCTGTGCGCAGTAGACTTGGCTACAAAGATAGAAGCAGGAAATTCTTTGCCCGCATGAGGATATTATATCATCGCTCTTGAGAGCGTTGATACCGGTTTTGAAGGCGTTTTGTGGGGAGATATCCCCGTTCGAAAATATAACAAGATAAAAGACCGCAGTCGCAAGCGCCCGCAGCCCGCCCACAAAGCCCCGCAGTGCGGGGCTTTTCAGGGGAACGCCAACCGCAGTCGGTTTGGCGGTTTTGCAGAACAATCGCAGTCGGTCATCCGGCAAAGCCCCGTGTTTGCAGGGCTTTGCGGCGATTTTGACCGACGTCACAGAAAGGAAAGAAGAACTAATGGATGATAACAAGAAAAGCACCACGATCTGGCTGCGCCCCAGCGTGATCAGCCGCATGGATGGTTGGCTGGAAGCAGACAACTGTCAAAGCCGCAGTGAATTCGTGGATAAGGCCCTGCGCTTTTACATGGGCTATCTCGGCACGGAGGACAACACGACCTACATCTCTCAGGCCATCCTCACCGCCATTCAGGGCACGCTGGAGCTTAACAACTTGCGGCTCCAGACGATCCTCTTCAAGTGCGCGGTGGAGCTGAATATGCTGTGTCACACCATCGCCGCCCACTTCCGCGCCGACCCGATCCACACGCGGGAGCTGCGAGCCTACGCCGTGGATGAGGTGAAGCGCACCAACGGTCAGGTGAGTTTTGAAAGCGCGGTGCGGAGCCAGCGGCGCATAGAGCCGGATGACACGTGGCCCGGATCGTACTGATCTCCCCCTTACCTCAAGGGCGGACAGAACGCCGCGAAGCTGGCGCAGCGTACTCGCTACGTTGCCACCCGTCCCGGCGTGAAGCTGCTGGCGGATGAACGCAGTACACGCCCCGCTACAAAAAAGGCTGCTCGATGCAGATGCATATGTAAACAGGTTTGGAAACGTATTGTTTGCACTGCAATAGTCAAAGAAACATTTTGAAAAACAGTAGCTTTGCGCGCGGAGTTGTGGTATGTGTGTTGGCTACCAAAGGAGGGGTTCACCATGTACGACTACATGAAAGCCTTGCAGGAACGATTCGACGAAAAGCAGCCGGAACAGCTCGTCTACGCCGTTCAATCCGCCCGTGAGGGCCTGTGCGATGGCATAGATGCCGAAAGCCGCAGGAAACTGCTTCGGCTGTTGGACGCACAAAACACATTGCTGGTTGAATCCAAGCTGATGAGCTTCACGGCGGGCTTCAAGCTGGCGTGGGGCATGGCGAAAGAGCTGGAGGCAGACGGGCTCTATTCCTTCGAGCAAGAGGAAGAAGAACACATCTGCCATCCGGCGGAACAGGAGGACTAAATGGCAAAACGAAGACCGTCCGGTGACGGCATGGTGCGTAAGCGGGAGGACGGCCGCTGGGAGGGCCGTATCGTGGTGGGCCACAAGAAAAACGGTACGCCCATCTTCCAGCACGCCTATGCTCGTACACAAAAAGAACTGACGGAAAAGCTCCATCAAAACATCGAACGCTATCAGGATGTGGAACTGACCGAGGACAGCCGCATGACCCTGGGGGAGTGGCTGGACCGCTGGCTGACGGACTATAAAGAGAACACCGTCCGTCCTGGTACCTTCGCAGGCTACCGCAGCTGTATTGAAAATTATATCAAGCCGCAGCTCGGCGACAAGCAGGTGTCACTGGTGACAGCGCAGGATGTGCAGAAGCTCTATCGGAAGCTGAAAGAGAACGGCCGGGTCAGGGAGCATCCGAGGTTTGGTTCCGCGCTGTCGGACACCACCATCAACCGCCTCCACGCCATCTTCCATCAGGCGATGGAGGACGCCCTCCACGCGCATATCATTGCTAAGAATCCCACCGTGGGCGCAACGGTGCCAAAGGCAAGCCATGCACCGAAACGTGTCCTGACCAACAAAGAGCTGGACACATTTCTGGACGCCGTGCGGGAAGACAAGATATGGGGTGACTTCTTCTACGTGGAGCTGACCACGGGCCTGCGGCGGGGCGAAATTTGCGGACTCATGTGGCAGGACTTTGATGCGCGGAATGGTGTCCTGCAAGTGCGCCGCACCCTTCATAGCCGAAAGCTGGGGGTCGATATGCTGGGTAAGACCAAGACCCGCAGCGGTGAACGCACCATCGTCCTGCCCCGCAGCACGGCGGAAATTCTGCGCCGCCGAAAAGAGAACGCGATCACGCAATGGATCTTCCCAGACCCTGTCCGACCGGAGCTGCCGCTGTCTCCGAACTGCGCCTACACGCATATGAAAGCGATCTTACACAAGGCGGGACTGCCGGACATCCGCTTCCATGACCTGCGCCATACCTTCGCCACCCACGCCATCGCCAGCGGCGTGGATGCCAAAACCCTGTCGGGGATTCTGGGGCATACCAACGCCAGCTTCACGCTGGACACCTACACCCACGTCACACCGGATATGCAAAAAGTCGCCAGCGGCATCGTTGGCGGCTTCATGGAGGAAATCTTCGGGAAGGAGTTGAGACCTTGGCAAAGAAACGGAAAAGCGGAACCGGCACCGTAAGACAGCGCGGCGACGGCCGGTGGGAGGGCCGCGTTGTCATCGGCTATGATGACAGCGGCCTTCCCAAGACGAAGAATGTTCTCGCCAAAACAAAGCGGGAATGTCAGGAGAAGCTGCGGCAGCTCACCGAAAGCATGGTAGGGCGAAATGACCGAAAGGTAAGTCGGATATGCTGTTCGGGGGCTGGCTATGCTGCTGGTATGAAACCCACAGCAAGCCGACGCTCCGCGCCTCCACACAGAACAACTACGAAAACGTCATCCACAACCATGTCCTGCCGGAGATCGGGAAGATCCCGCTGAACAAATTGTCGCAGAATGACTTGCAGCAGTTCTACGGGCGGCTGAAAAAGAACGGTCGCAAGCGTCTGACGGAGCAATACGGCGCGGGCCTTTCCGACCGCATGGTGCGGATGTGCCACGCGGTCTGCCGCTCCGCCTTGGAACGGGCCGTGCGGGATGACCTGCTCCGGACAAACCCCGCCATCGGCTGCAAGCTGCCGCCGAAGAAGGCGCGGGAGATGCAGGTGCTGGATCGGGAGGAATTGCAGAAATTTCTCATTCAGGCGCAGGCGGACGGGTATACGAGCTGTTCTTGCTGGATCTCTGCACCGGCCTGCGGCGGGGCGAATTGATAGCGCTTCAATGGGAGGATCTGAACTTTGAAACCGGTGTGCTGACCGTCAACAAACAGGCGTACACGGTAAACGGCGAATTGCAGATCATCCCGCCCAAAACCAAGGCATCTGTCCGAAAGCTGGTGCTGCCGCCCGCAGTGGTGGCGGTGCTGCGGGAGTACCGCAAAGAGGCGGTGGACTCCCGCTGGATGTTCCCTTCGCCAGTAAAGGAGGACTGTCCCATTACACCCGGCGTGGTACGCCGCAGACTGCAGTTCATCTTGGAGCACGCAGGATGCAAACATGTTAGATTTCATGATCTGCGCCATACCTTCGCAACGCTGGCGCTGGAGAACGGCATGGATGTAAAAACGCTCTCCGCCATGCTGGGGCATGTGTCGGCGGCCACCACGCTGGACATCTATACCCACATCACCGACGACATGCGGCTCACGGCCGCCGCCAACATCGACCGCGGCATCGGCAAAGCAGCGCTGCAGGAGGACACTTCAGAGCCGGGGCAGGAAACTGCCCCGGCCCAGGCGGAAAAGCCGAGTATGACCGATTTCAAGCCCTACGTGGGCCGCAAGCGCAGATCCGGTACCGGCTGCGTCACCGAGATCAACGACCATCTGTTTGAAGGCCGCTACTCCCCCAAATGGCCCGACGGCAAAAAGCACGCCCGCAATGTCTACGCCCGTACCCGCGAGGAGTGCGAGGAGAAGCTAAAGGTGTTGATTGCAGAGATGAAGGCTGAGATTGTGGAAGCGCAGCGGCTGAAGGATTTGGGCGAAGGCGATGGGCGGCCGTTGGAGGAGAAGGGCAAGCGGAGGGAAAGAAAGAGAATGTGAATCGCTAACCTGTATTGAGGTCCCGTCAAGATTTATGCGCAAATTTATTTGCAGGCTCCGGCTGAGTGAAGTCAGCCGGCAATAGAGGTGTCGTCCAGAGCCGCCTCCAAGTGCTTCATGTTCATGTATTTCTTGTTGCCCCACTGGGTGCCCGCCACATGGCGCAGCCTCGCGCAGACCAGCATCAGGGCGGAATTTCCGTCAGGGAACGTCCCCACCACCCGCGTCCGTCGGCGGATCTCACGGTTCAGCCGCTCAATCACGTTGTTGGTGCGGATACGCGTCCAATGCTCGCTGGGAAGTCGCAGTAGGTCAGTGTCTCCTCAATGCCGTCCTCGACCTTTTTGGCAGCCTCCTTCAGTTTCATGGCGCGCAGCTCGGCGACCACGGCTTTCGCCTTCTCACGGGACGCTTTTTTGCTCTCCTGGGCGTGGATCGCCTTGAGCATTTTTGCCACAATTTTGACCTTGGATTTGGGCACAACAGAGAAAACGTTGCGGTAGAAATGTACCGTGCAGCGCTGGTATTTGGCGTCCGGAAACACCTCGCCCACGGCCTCCAACATCCCCATGCACTTGTCGCCGACGATGAGCTTCACGCCATCCAAGCCGCGTCCGCGGAGCCACTGGAAGAAGCTGACCCAACTGGCCTTGTCCTCTTTCATTCCCTCGGCAGCACCCAAAACCTCACGAAAACCATCCTCATTCACGGCAATTGCCACCAGAATGGCCACATTTTCGTACTCTCCGCCCCAGTTGCGGCGCAGGTAGATGCCGTCCACGTAGACGTATGGATAGCGCCCGCCCTGCAAGGGGCGGTTGCGCCAGTCCTCGATGTGGACGTAGGCTTTCTTGTTCAGTTCGCTGATGGTGGAGGGAGATACCTTGCTGCCCCACAGTGCAGTGCCTCCGTGATGTCCTCCACCCGGCGCACGGAAACGCCTGCCGTACATCTCGATGAGGGCTTCCTCCACGCTGCTCTCCCGGCGGCGATACCGCTCGATGATGGCCGTCTCGAAGGATACGCCCTTGAGCCGGGGCATGTGGAGCGTGACGTCGCCGGAGGTTGTGGTGAGATTCCGGTCATAGTGGCCGCTGCGGTAGCCCTGACGGGCCTCGCTGCGCTCATAGCGGGCCGCCTGCGTCAGCGACTCCGCCTCCTTTTCCAGCAGTTCGTTCAGGGTTTCTTCTACACTTCCTCGAACTAATTCTTTGAGCTGCCCCTTGATAATTTCCTCATTCAGCTGTACAATTTTCTCGGACATAGTTTGCTTGCTCCTTTCGAATGGTGTGTGGTAACTTCATTCTACCAGAGCCTGCAAGCTATGTCTCCTTTTATGCGATTTTCAATTTGCGCAAGTTATTTTACCTTATCTGTATTGAGGATTTGTATTATTTTGGATACCCGAGAAGATTACTGGGCAGAGAATACGAGGGGCAAGGGATGAGTTGTATCCCTTGCCTCTTTAACCTTGAATGTTCAGCTTTAATACTATTCTTCGTAGTACTGGTTGATATATGCATTGCTTGTTAGAGCGTTAACATAGATTTCATCATGCTGCAGTATGGTATTCTCTTCATGTTTTGCCTCTTCGACTGTTTCAAATGCAGAAAAAGAAATATACATAGGTTTACTATCTGTGTCACCATATAAAATCTGAACTGTGCCGTCATCGCTCTTCTGAATATCTTTCACAAGCGCATTTATCAATAGGTTAGCAGTATGAAGAGTAATTGCTTGCTTTAAGAAGTTAAACTTTATGTCGCTCAAGAACGTTAACACAATCTTGCTGCCGATAGTAAGAGGTGTTTCCGTGTATTTCATATCTACTGACATAGAGTCGGTAGAAGTTAGTTTGGCATTCAAGCGAACAACTTTCTTCTCGCATAGGAGCAAATAAAGTTCATCAATATCTTGCTGCTCTTCACGTGGTAAGTCATTCAACAAAATGGGGGGGATCGAGATTGAAAGTTTACTTTCTATTGCATTTAAACGTCTCAAGAAAGACTCATAACAATGGAAATACCGTTTTACATCCGACAAGGAAACCTTACCATTTTCAACAGGAGTGTTATCATCATGACTATAAAGATAGGTCAAGAGAGCCTCAGCAACACTAAAGCTGTCGGCAATTTCTCTTATATTTTTTGCATTTTCAAATTGTACCTTATAGTTGACATTGTGCTGGGTTTTTCCAAGTGGAAATGTAAAATTAAAAAAGACAATGGAATCTGGTTTAGAACGCAGAATTACTTTATCTTTAGTCCGACTACGCAAAAGTGTTATAGTCTTTTCGACTCCGCCCACATTAAGTGTAATAGGCACAGATTCAACTGCGGGACCAACAAATAATTGAGTTACATTGGTATACTCTTCTAATGGAAATTTTACGCCCTGATGTCCGACGGTTGTAGTAACTGAAGTGACACCTGATACAGGGACAGCACGTCCTTCGATGGATGCAATTTCCAAAGCGGACAAGAAATTCTTATAAGCTTCGTCGTCTCTGAAATGTAAAGTACCATTAATATTAAACGTATCATCAGAAAAAATATCTTTGATTTTATTTGACATGCTACCAATCCTTTCTGATTTCTGCAAGCACCAGGATTTTACTAATCAAAATATACTTTTGTATTGGAATATCGTCTTCTTTGTCAAAACAGTTATCTGGCAAATCGTTTATCGTTTTGATAATATCAATCCGAGCGTGGATATTCGGAACGATGATATATCGTATATCATCGTATGAAAAATCCAGCCAAAGCTTTCTGTAAGTTTCCTGCTCTAACCCTTTGCTAATTTCATTGGCAAGCGGAATTATGTGAGGATTAGCTATGATACTTGCTGTATTCAAGGCAGTAAGAACATCGGGATTTGGAACATATCTCCACTCACGTTCATCATGGAAATTTTTGCAGATTTCGACTGTAGCAGAACTCGAATCGCTACGAATAATCCTCCTCTTCATAATTCCACGCAGCGGCTTGATGTACGCCAAACGATTGATCACATCTTGGGAATACTCTTCCGGAATATCATTTTCTTGGAGAATTCGCTCAAATAGAGCGGAAAAATCTTTTGCATATTGGGAATCTTTGTTAAGATAGTGAACTGGCTGGAGATGCTTTCCTTCGCCCCAACTCTTTGAAAAAGCTACTGCGTATTCTCCGTAATAAGCAAAATGAGTGTTATTTTTCTCGAGAGCTACCCGCTCATCCATACTTAGGGATTCATAAACATCGCCGACTCCATTCACAGCAAATGAATCTGCAAGTTTATGGAAAGGAATGTCACAGAAGCATTTTTGCAGAATAGCAGCTTCATTAAATGAGTGAGTACCATTGTAGATGTTCAAATAATCGATGGTTTCAACACAATACCGTGGAATTATGGCCTTGCGGCGAAGAATAGATTCTAAATATTCTGGTTTTGTCATGAAATGAAAAAGTGTATTGGCGCTCTGAGCATAATCATCATATGGCAAATAGGAAATCTGCTTATTGGTGAGCATCCCCTCATCTCTCCATTCTGCTTTCAAAGTGAAATAGCCACATGAAATGATTCCATACGGCTACCTTAGCTGCGTAAGAGCCTATTAATAATTAATTATACTGCGATTTGGCAAAAATTACAATATTAAGTCTGTGCTTGTCGAAAAGATATGTTGAGAATGACAATCTCAGTATTTGCGCCGCAATAGACAAAGAATAAGAAAAGCCCCTCTGAAATCAACGATTTCAGAGGGGCTTTGGTCCGAGTGGGGCGACTCGAACGCCCGGTCTCTTGAACCCAAACTTATCGGGAAAACTTTTTATGCTCGTTTATAGCGGTTTTCAGTGCTTTTTAATTTGTTTTACTTACTCTTTGACGCTCTTATCTCCACTGTGTCCGCATGTTCCAGCGCCGTCTGTGGTAATCTATGTGGTCAAAAACGCTTCCCGCCCGGTTTCCGGTGAACTGTCACCGGGGCCGGACGGGAAGTGTTTTGTGTTTCAGACCGTCTGCATTGTAACTCTGAGGAGGGTGTTATGCAAGTGGTTTCTGCGTGGGTGACAGCTCAGCAGCTGCGGCGCTATAGACAAAGAATAGGCAGGTAGATAGGCAGAGGTACTTTTCTTGCTCACTGGGTATAAAGCCCTTAATACAGGCATAATAGTAAGGGATTTATGGCACAGCCTATTGACTATTCCCTTATTTTATATTATTATTTAAGGGAAAGCGAAGGGGGGTAAGGGAATGAGAACCTTCAATTACTCCGCAATCAAGGAGCAAAAGTGGGACTCGGATGTTCTTGGCCTGATTGCAGCCATATACAAGGAAGCCGGAAAGCAGGAACTGTATTTGAAGCAGCGCCCGGAGAAGCTCGAAAAACTCGTGGAAATTGCCAAGATACAGAGCACCGAGGCATCGAATGCCATCGAGGGCATCGTCACCACGAGTACCCGAATCCGGCAGCTCGTCGAGGAGAAAACCACGCCGAGGAATCGAGATGAGCAGGAGATCGCTGGATACCGCGATGTGCTGAGTATCATTCACGAGAGCTTTGATGCGATTCCAATTACGCAGAACTATATCCTGCAGCTTCATAAAATCCTGTACAGTCACATAAACAACCCACTTGCGGGCCGCACAAAAAGTGTGCAGAATTATATCACTGCCACCTATCCGGACGGTCATGTGGAAACGCTGTTCACGCCGCTTGCCCCTTATGAAACGCCGGAAGCGTTGGACAGAATCTGCGAGGAATACAACCGTGTGATTGGGAATATGGAACTGGAGCCGTTGATTGCAATCCCGGTTTTCATCCATGATTTTCTGTGCATCCACCCATTCAATGACGGGAACGGGAGAATGAGCCGCTTGCTCACGACGCTGCTTTTGTACCGAAACGGCTTTTATGTCGGCAAGTATATCTCCTTGGAAGCCAAAATCGCCAAAAACAAGGATTTGTACTATGATGCGCTTGCACAGGCGCAAACCGGCTGGCACGAAGGCACAGAGGATGTAGTGCCTTTCATCAAGTATCTGCTCGGGACAATTCTTGCGGCGTATAAGGACTTTGAGGATCGCGTGGTGCTTGTGGAAACCAAGCTGCCCGCACTGGAAATGGTGCGCAGAGCAAGCAAGAATAGAATCGGGCGGTTTAATAAGCAGGACATCCGGGAGCTCTGCCCGACGCTCAGCGACAGTTCCATTGAGGGTGCTCTGCGGAAGTTAGTCGCCGTTGGTGAACTGAAAAAAGAAGGAAAAGGTAAAAACACCTGCTATTTCAGACTGAATTAAATTTCCGTCAATTAGAGGGCCGCACCTGTTCATACGAGCAGGTGCGGCCCTTTTAGTCGCTTTATAGTAGTTGGCGCACAGTTTAAGGGTTGAGCCGCTATGAACAAGGAATACACCAAAGTCTCCTGCCGGAACACACACTTGCCTTACCCGAAGAAACACTGCTTCATATCTGAGACACCGCCATCCTTATCGCAGAACCATTCATAATTAGAGAGACAATTTCGGCAGTGAGCAATCACATCGAAGCCGCCGGGTGAATGCCAGTTGTCGGTAATGCTCATGATCTCCAATGGTTTTCCGCAGGCTGGACATAGTCTGATTTTCCTTGCCTTACGAGTGGCACGCTCTCTCTGCTCTGTCTCAAGTGCACCTAAAAGGTCATGCCAAAGATTCGGATTCGGCTCGTGTTCTGCGTAATCTTCAAGATGCCGCCTAATCTCATCGGCAGCCAGTACGAGAAACTTATCATCCAGAAGCTGAATGTGACGCTTAATATAATCAGCGACTACCATGGGCATACAAGTATTCCTGCCCATCGCATACCGCATTGCCGACAGCAGGATCAAGCGAAAGTCGGAATCGCAGATGGGAGCGAGCAGATCCTGAGGGAACAGCAGAAACTCCTTGCCATTGTTCATAAATACGCGCAGTAGCCGCTGTTCTTCCGTTACCAGATTCAGTAGACTGTTGGCTTGATCCTTCAGCTCATCAACGGTGATTGATTCATAGTTTTGAAATTGGGGTGCGGTATAGTTCATCATTGTCCTCCGTTCATTTATTTTTCCGAAAGGTGTTTGCATTGTAGCTCAGAATATTTGGAACTTCAACTGTAGCGGTTTTGTTCTGAAATCGCTGTATAAAATGCTGACTTCTCAAAATGTTCGCTTGAAAAAACCGTCGAATAATGATACACTATCTATGGCTGTATGTCACAAGAAAGAATTAGAGGTGTAAAGATGCCGGTAGATTACAAGAAACTCTGGATTTTGTTGATTGAGAAAAATATATCCAAACCTCAACTGCGCAAAGCTGCCAATATTTCACCTTCAACCTTTACTAAACTCAATAAAAATGAGTTTGTTGCTATGGATGTTCTTGTTCGTATTTGCATGGTATTAGATTGCGATATTGGAGATGTAGTAGAAATTACACGATAATGCCTGATTTGCGAGCAACTAATATGGTACCGTTATAAATGAACGGGATGATCGAGAGTGTGTATATAAAAATGGACAAAGAAAATAAAGACAATCACACATTAAGAGTGTTTGAAGCCTTTGCAGGAATAGGTGCACAAGCTTCTGCACTTGATCGTATGGGTATCAATTACAAAATTGTCGGGATTAGCGAGTGGTTTATTGACGCAATCGAATGCTATGCCGCAATTCACTGCGATAATGTTGAAGTAGAAATGCCTACGGACATTCAGACAATCGATGAGTATCTCTCCAAGTTTACATTTAGCGCAACCTCTGTTAAACCGACCAACATTGAACGGCTTACGGAAGATCAACGCAGAGATTTATATCGAGCAAATAAGCAGGCAAATAACTTTGGATCAATAACTGACATTAAAGGAGCAGACTTACCGGAGATTGACTTGCTCGTATATAGTTTCCCGTGCCAAGATCTGTCTACCGGCGGCCTCGGAAAGGGAATGAAAAAAGGATCCGGCACCAGATCAGGGCTCTTATGGGAAATTGAAAGAATCTTGACGGAACTGAAAGATCTTGATCACCTTCCGGAATACCTTTTACTCGAAAATGTCAAGACAATAAAGGCAGACAAACATATTAAAGATTTGAATCAATGGTTAGATTTCCTGAATCAATGGGATACGCCAACACAAAATGTATGATACTGAATTCTTTAGATTTCGGTGTGCCACAAGATAGAGAACGCGCATTTATTATAAGCCACTTAGGAGATTCTCTCGATGTTGTAAATAAGATTGAAGCAGAAAAAAAGGGAAAGGAAATTTAAAATCCGCAAATTCATTAAAAGTAACTATAAAAATCCAATATATAAACTTGAAGCCGACATTGCACAGCTGAATAAGACGCCCTCAAGGGACGTAATGTGGGATATTAACGGCAAGACAATCTCAAATCACATGATTGTCCGGACAATTACATGTAACATGGATCGTACACACACTGCGGCCTTATTTAAGTACAACGGGCCAAAGGGTGATACATATCGCAGATTAACAATGCGAGAGGCATTCTTGCTAATGGGGTTTACTGAAAAAAAAAGAGTATGTCAAAGCTTCGTCTCTAAATTTTAGCTACAGAAAATTAAATAAGCTTATCGGGAATTCTATAGTTGTGAATGTTCTACAAGCGATTTTTGAGGCTATGTTTGGGGACACTTACATGAAAAAAAAGAGGCAGAAGAAGATTAATTAGATCAAGAGACAAGAGAGGGCCTTATGAGTGATTTGGTTGAACGGCAATTTCCTGCAAAAGCATTAATGACTGGGCTGCGGGCAATTGGATACAGCTTTTCATCTGCA
>VOFJ01002449.1_pt1 | contig 56257 bp, 113 predicted proteins | sample 5384081 | NCBI WGS metagenome assembly VOFJ01 (sample SAMN12384729, study PRJNA508395) | human gut metagenome | isolation source: healthy gut I | host: Homo sapiens | reverse complement strand
CTGATGTAAGATAAAATTACTCAGTTTGGAGGAGTTCTCTTAAGAAGAAAAAGACAGCCCACAAAAAGCAGCAATGCGAAAATGATGCGTGATTATCTGAAGAATAATGATATCAGCATCAAAGACAGCTTTTCGATGTAAACAGTATCATGCGTGACATGATGTCTGTTCTTCTGGAAGGTGCTTTGGATGAGAATTGGATGAGGAATTAGGTTATTCCAAGTATGACTATCGAAACAAAGAAACAGATAACAGTCGGAATGGGCATTCTAGCAAAACTATGCACACAAGCTATGGAGATATGGATGTAGCTATTACAAGAGATCGTAACGGTGAGTATGAGCCTCAGCTAATCAAAAATCAGAATACTGTGACTCAGGACATGGAAGAAAAAATCCTTTCCATGTATGCAAAGGGAATGACTACCGGAGATATCGAATCTCACATGCGGGAACTGTATGATATTGATATTTCTGACAGTACCATCAGCCGGATTACGGATAAAAATCCTTCCAATTGTAAAAAGAATGGCAGGAACGTCCGTTGGAAGAAGTGTACGCTGTCGTATTTATGGATGCTATCCACTATCATGTCCGAAGTGAAGGACGAATTGTAAAACGTGCAGTCTACATTGCTCTTGGCATTGATATGAACGGAAAAAAAGGACGTTCTTGGTATGTATGTTGGAGAAAACGAAAGCGCCAAGTTCTGGCTCTCCATCATGAATGGACTAAAGAACCGCGGAGTTGAGGATATCCTGATTGCATGTGTGGATGGACTAAATGGATTTCCACAAGCAATTGAAGCTGTTTATCCAAAAACAGAAATCCAGCAGTGTATCATTCATCAGATCCGTAATTCAACGAAGTTTGTTTCCTACAAAGATATCAAAAAACTGATGGCTGATCTGAAGCTTGTATATGCAGCTCCAACGGAAGAAACGGCATTAAATGAATTGGAATTATTCAAAGATAAATGGGATTCCAAGTACCCCAAGATCTATAAATTCTGGCATGATAACTGGGCTACATTATCCACATATTTCAAGTACCCGGAGGCAGTAAGGCGGCTGATTTATACCACCAATGCGATTGAAGGCTTCAACCGTCAGCTTCGGAAAATAACCAAAAAGCAAGACCGTTTTTCCATCGGATGACAGCCTTTTAAAAATGCTGTATCTTGTGACTATGGATATCACCAAGAAATGGACAGGACACCGGCAGGACTGGGGACAGATCCATTCCCAGCTTGAGATTCTATTTTGAAGAACGTCTGGCTGGACGAAACCTGTAAAACAAGCTTGTTTTAGGCAGGTCTTATTGAAATGCCCAAAAAACTCCTGTATAATGCAGATATGGGCAGAACCCGGAAAATCGGCTCTGCCCATTTGCAACTATTCACAAATCTTATATCAGCTTTTGTAGTTTACACAAAACTTGAAACGGTCTCTCAACAATGTTTATATAAGTACCTATCTGACCAATATCACGAGATTTGAATTCTTTTATTTTGACCTCTACTACGACATAACAATGTAGGTTTAGGTGGTAGAATAACAAATCAATATATTCCTCTGTGCCTTCTATAGGTAAAGGGTATTCTCGACCGACAAAGGCGAACCCTTTTCCCATTTCAATTAAAAGATTCATAACCTTTTCGGTCAGGGCATCTTTTAATTCTTTTTCGTTATAGTCACGATTTAAAGCAATAAAATCAAAATTGTAAGGATCTTTTGTTATTTCCTGAGCTAAAATCACCGGTGTAAGCCGGTAGTGTTGTTTGAAAATTACTTATTGCCTTGCCTTGGCGTTCATATAGATTAGTGTCAAGGAAGTTTAGAAGAACAGCTCTTGACCAGTTATTCTTTATTACTTCATCAACGAAGAACATTGCTTTTTTCGGGTTCATCTTTGCATTTATCAACAATTAATTTTATATGTCCCCATGGAATGGCATATATTTCTGCCCCAACTTGAGGCAGATTTGTAGCCTCCGGTAATTCTGCCTCAAGTTGGGGCAGAATTTCACCAAATAAATTGTAGTATCTTTTCATGTATCTCAAATTAGTGGTTGAAAATCCTTTTGCACCTGGGAACATCTTTTTTAAATCTTCACTTAAAGTTTCAAAAAAGCACCGCCCCATTTGCTTTCAGCCTGCATGTTAACGATATCCTTGCCGATTGACCAGTAAAACCTAAGCAACTCGTCATTAACCTTGATAGATGCTTTTATTTGTGTATTTTTAAATCTTTTTTTTTTTTTAACATGTTTCAGCCATTCGATATAATCTTTATCAATTCTAATCATATTGTCCATAGTATTTCCTCCAGATATGTCATTTATTCATTATTCATCTGTTTTATTTTTTTTTCTTAGCCCTTGTTTTATAGACATTATACTGATTCTTGCATTTCGGAGAGCAGAACTCATTTCCCTTACGGCTTGCGATAAATGCCCTGCCACAGTGCTTACACAGTTTCATATCGCAGTCAGAATCCGTAAGCATAAAAAGAAAGCACATCTGGATCATGACGAGCAGGGAATGGAAGTTCCATACGATAACCGGGGCATTTTCCGCTAATGCGATATGGTAAGTCGGGGATATGCCGCCAAATGCAGACATACCCTGACGATACAGGTTTTTTGTCTGTTCGTCCAGACGGTCATAGTCCAAATAATATAAGAAGCTTGTAGTAAAGGTAAACGCCCAGTCGGAAAATTCTTTCACCAGCCAGTCATAGCGTTCTGCATATTCCTTCTGAAAACTCATCGTAACAGCCTGTGGATTCTTTCCCGTTGCAAGTGCGATTGCAATGCCATCCTTGTCGGATACCGACCAACTTGATTCTACCCCTTTTTTGTGAAAATCCATCTTATCAAATGGATAAAAATAATCGAGATAACTTTCTGTTGATAGAGATTCTTCTTTAATAAAATGGTTTTTTGGAAGATATACAGATTCATAGGTGATAAATTCCGCAGTTGTCGGAAGTGCAGTCATAAAGCCTAAAAAATCCGTAGGAATTGATGAAACGAAGAACCATACTTTTCAGTTCATCTTCTGGTGCTTTATGCATGACCTGCAAACCGATATTGACAGCATCCAGTACAAGTGATTCTGCATCTTTCATAGGATTATACATTTCTGGTTTGGCATCCGCAGATACTACAATATATAAAGTCCCATCCTCGGCGGTACGGTATTCATAACTGCTGTACCGTATCCATGGGGAACTGGTATGTTCAAATGAGATTTTTTCATGAAAAGCCTCCAATCTGATTTCACTGGAATCAGAGCAATCGTCTGAAATTCAATTCGTATAACTTCTATATAAAGAAACTGTAATCTATTAACAATTCTATTCGATTACACATTATAGGTCAAGGGTTATCATTCTGAAATTTCAACGCAATTTTCTTTTTTGACAAAACATTAAAAGTATCATATTACCCTGTTATATATTTCAGGCAGCATAGTCACTGTTTTTCAGACTTCTTTTCGTCTTTAGTTCTTACCCCGTTTTCAAAAAAATATTTTTCGTCCAATGTAAGTGTCCAAGGCAGATGAAGCAGCCTTGTTTCGAGAGCAGTCTTATATTTCTTTCTTATCTGCTTTATGGCAGTTTCCCTTACACCACGCACATTGCGGTCAGTCTTTCCGTTCAACTCAGCGTATTGGAGTGTGGAATATGAACGGACAACCACATAGTACAAAAAAAGCTGTTTCTGGTGTTCCTTCATATTCCACTTTAATATCAGGCATAAATCCTGACTGCGTACAAGCTCATGGATGTAATCCGGCTCATCAAAGATATAATCAATAAAATCGCCGGCAAGTATCTGCTGCCACAGCACCATATCATAGTTGGCATTACCGGGCAGGATATAATCAGAGGCGTGCCATTCAAGCGGTACTTCAGAGCGTCCGATTTCATGGTACCGCTCTCTGCGTTCCCTGTTGTCATCAAGTTTATCCCACCACGATATAACATTTGCGAATTCTTCCTCGGTTCGTGCACTTTCTTCAAGACGGCTGATTGCCAATGCACGGGCTTCCCTGTGCAGCATAGTTTTTCTCACTGGAAGAATCGTTGTATTCCGGTATTAAGTTTTGTTTGCGGAAAGCTTTTAGTTCCTCATATTTTGGCAATTTAATCAGTCCTTAAAAATTTTTTTTCAAAAATAATTTCAAAACACTTCCGATTTTGTAGCCGTATTTCTCCTATTAGTGAAGAGAGTAATTCTTTTTTATCACTAAAGCAATTACAGAAAGGAGCAAAAGGCTATGAAGTATGGATAAACAAAAGCTTCGGTTACACGAAGCGGAAGCATGAAACAATTATAAATTTTATCAGAGAGAAAGGCAAGGATTGATTATGGAGGCAGAAAAACTAAATAATGGCAATAGAAAGTCCGGCTCATGTGAAGCTGGATTTTTTATCGCAGGATTGGTGGGATAGTTTACAAAATCAGGGTATTAACGAGTGAAAACAGTACAGATACCTTTTCGGACAAGATTCGTTGAAAAATAAGGAATGGTACGTGGATGGCAAGGCTCCCTTGAACCTTGGCTATGATGCCATACGTTTGCGAGTAGACCTAGTAATACCAAGGGTTTCAGCGTTTGGAGACATAGCGTTGACACAAGTTTGACACAACATTTGACCAACGATTCAGAAGATGGATCGTTGGTCTTTTTTTTTTTGTATAGGTAGTGAAGAATCCGGCACTTTGCCTATTGAACCCCAGACCCCGAGCGTTATAATCTCCCTGCTAATTAAGATATGGAGGTTAGGACGCTATGAGATATGAGGAATACTTGGAAAAGTTGAAAAATGCAGTGGAAAAAAAAATTAGGTTGCCCGATAGAGATAAAAGAGATTAAAAAAGAATAATGGATATACTTATCGGGGTCTGGTGGTACATGATGGGGCTTCAATAAAACCAGTGATTGCGGTACAGGGAAGGCGTGGATGACATGTTGATATTGACAAATATCTTTAGAATAAATGGTGCAGGTGTGATCTGTTATGATGGACTTCTCAAAATTATTGCAGACATGGCAGGTGAAAATCATATCATTATACCGTGTAGTATACATGAAACAATTGTCATGTCAGAAAAGACATGGCTGGATGAACAGGTGCTACAGGAAATGGTTTATAGTGTCAATCGGGAAGAAGTTCCAGCAGATGAAATTCTGTCGGATCATCCGTTTCGGTATGAGAGAGAAATGAACAGGCTTTGTTATGATTTGAAACTGCATGGAAGGGTGTACAGACTGCACCCTTCCTTATTTTTCGTACATGATCTTGTAAGCGCATACACAAAAACGGACAGTATGAAATTGGTTGTGCACATGCAACAGTATCACTAAAATAAAGAGTATATCTCTGTTTATTAACACCACAGTAATTCTAAAGAATCAGCGTTATGATTGGTTCAGTAAAGAACAGGAGGACAGAGTGATGTTAAAGAATATGCAGGAAGAGAATGAAGGAACTGATGAAGGCGCAGCGGGAGGCAGCACGAAAAAAGGCACAGATGCAGGAAAGTGTCGCAGATGTGTATGATACGAATATTCGTACATTCAGTAAGAGTATAACAGGAGGGAAAACATGGCAGTAAAAGTTGGAAACAGTTGGGTGTCGGAAGCAGCTCTAAGTTATGCAAAAGTGAAAGCGGACAGTGGAGAATCCGCGACATTAAATGGACTCTTGGATCGCTACCCGGGCGTGAACTTCTCGACAAACACGCAGGCTTTTTCGCAGAAAGGTACGAATAATATTCAGATCGCACCGATTATTCTGGCACAGATGCAGAATAATCCGGACAAGCGGATCGAGTATGAGGCTTTGATCTATGATTGTGCAAAATTGATCTCAAGCGGCGCCATGGACTGGGCGCCTGCCGGTTCCCATGTGAAAGCGGCAGGAACGATCATCAATGCGGATGGCAGTGTGAGCGGCTGGGCGATCACGGAAGACGATAACGGGGATGAGTCGCGCGAAAAACGAAGCTGGACAAGGACAAGAGAGATACGTGGGAGAAAAAGATCTTAGAGATGCATAAGCAAAAACGCATCAAAGAGAAGAAAAAGAAGCCCAGAAGCGTCTCGAAAAGAAAAGTATTGACTTGGATCTCTACTTTAAGTTGTAATATAAACGTAACAGCTTAAAGTAGGGAGGCAATATGAAACAGACCGTAATTTTAAAGAATAAGTTATTTTTGTATCTGACGGAGTTTTTTGCGGAATGTCCGTTATGGCAGTAGAGTTGGGAGCGAGCCGTCTGTTGGCACCGTATTTCAGTTCGTCGCAGATCGTCTGGACGATCATTATCGGAACCATCATGATCGCGATGGCGCTCGGCAATATTTACGGAGGAAGAAGTGCGGACAAGTCGCCGAATCCGGACCGCTTGTACACGAGAATCCTGATCGCTGCGATCTGGATCGCTCTGATTCCGGTGGTGGGCAAATATATCGTGCTCGGAATCTCGGCACTTTTGATTTTTACGGTGAGCAATAATTTTTTTTTGATCATTGCAGCGTTTGCAGCATGTATGGTCATCTTTGTATTTCCTCTTTTCTTACTGGGAACCGTGACACCGTCGCTTGTAAAATATGCGGTGGACAGTCTGGATGATAACGGTAAGACAGTCGGTACACTCGGGGCATTCAACACGATCGGAAGTATCATCGGTACGTTTGTGCCGACCTTCGTGACGATTCCGGCGGTCGGAACGTCTATCACGTTTCTGATCTTCTCGGGAATTCTACTGGTTCTGGCAATCGTGTATTTTGTCAATGTCCGCGCAGGCAAAAAAAGAAAGTGATCGTATCGGTGGTAATCTTTGCACTGTGCTGCGGTCTTGGTTACTCGGATTCGTTTGCATTCTGGGAGAAGAATCTCACCTATGAGGGTGAATCGGTCTACAATTATCTGCAGGTATCGGAAGATGACACGTCGGTAAGACTGTCGACCAACGTGCTTTTTGGTGTGCAGTCGGTCTATATGAAGCAGGACAGGCTGACAGGCATGTATTATGATTACGCGATGGCGGCACCGCTCATGCTGGCGGATAAGAATCCATCGGATATGGATGTACTGATCCTTGGTATGGGAACCGGAACCTATGCGACCCAGTGCCGGAAATATTTCGGCGATATGAACGTGGAAGGTGTGGAGATCGATGAGAAGATCACGCAGCTTTCGCGCAAGTATTTCTCACTCTCCGAGGATGTGCCGGTCACGACCTATGACGGCAGAGCTTATCTGAATGCGATGGATAAGAAATACGATGTGATCATGGTGGATGCCTATCAGGATATCACGATTCCTTTCCAGATGTCATCCGTTGAATTTTTTACACTGGTTAAGGATCATCTGAACGAGGACGGCGTGATGGTCGTAAATATGAACATGCGCGGCAGCGGAGATGGCAACATCAATCAGTATCTCTCCGATACGATCGGTCAGGTGTTTGACGCGGAGTATACGGTTGATGTGGCGAATACGACGAACCGCGAGCTTTTTTGCATCGAACAATCCGTCGATCATGGAGAATCTGCAGGCAAATACAAAGCAGATCACAAATGCTGATTTAAGAAACATGATGGAGACGGTATACGCGGATAGCACTCCATACGGAAAAGGCGATTATATTTTGACGGATGATAAAGCTCCGGTGGAACTTCTCGGCATGCAGGTGATCGATCAGCTGATCGAGGAGGAAGTTGCCTATTATAAGGGAATCTACGAGCGTGACGGAATCCAGGGAGTGTTAAATTCATTGTAGGAGGAAACGGACATGATGTATAATCCGCAGTTGGATACGTTTTTGTGCGTTGTTGAGGCGGGAAGTTTCAGCAAGGCAGCGGAACAGTTGTATATATCGGCTCCGGCGGTCATCAAACAGATCAATTCGCTTGAGGCAAGTCTTGGTATGAAGCTTTTTGACAGGACGCACAGAGGGCTTGTGGTAACGGAAGCCGGACAGTCGATCTACAATGACGCAAAATATATCATCGGGTATTGCAAGGAGTCGGTGCAGCGGGCGAAAGAGGCAATGCAGGTATCGGACGATGTGATACGCGTCGGAATCTCGCCGATGACGCCGCCACAGGTATTTGTGGATCTGTGGCCACAGATCCAGAATCTATATCCAGATATAAAGTTTAAGCTGATCACATTTGAAAACACCTTGGAGAATGCAAGAGAGATATTGGCAAATCTGGGGCAGAATATCGATGTTTGTAGCCGGAATATTTGATGAAACAATGTTAAAACTCAGAGGATGCGACGGCACTGAGATCTCAAGAGAACCGTTTTGTGTAGCGGTATCGATTCATCATAGGCTGGCGGAAAAAAAAAAAAGATTACATTGGATGATCTGGCGGGAGAAAATTTCATGCTCATGCAAAGAGGATGGAGTTATTATGGCGATATGCTAAGGGATGATATGATGAAAAATCATCCTGAAATCAATATTGTAGACTTTAATCTGTACAATGTAGAAGCATTTAACTGGTGTGAGAATGAGAATGAGGTTCTTCTTGCGTTCAAGAGCTGGGAAAGTGTTCATCCACTGATTAGAATCATTCCAGTAGAGTGGAATTATACTATGCCGTTTGGAATTCTTCATTCGAAAACACCGTCGGATAAGGTCAAGCGATTGATAAAAGGCTATCCGGCAGATCAAATAAGGATGTGTGTATAAGCGCAAACCTAAAGGTTAATACTGCATAACAAAACGAGACTTCTTATCAGGTCTCGTTTTCTTTATAATAAGGACAGATAAAATGAAATGGGCTGATGTTTCAAGAAGGAGGAATTGCAAATGGAATACGTTACATTGAACAATGGAGTTAAGATGCCGATCCTCGGATACGGCGTATATCAGGTTACAAAGGAAGAATGTGAAAGATGCGTACTCGATGCGCTTAAAGTTGGATACCGTGCAATTGATACGGCGCAGAGTTATTTTAATGAGCGTGGTGTCGGGGAAGGGGTGCACCTGTGGAATCCCGAGAGAAGACTTATTTGTTGTGTCAAAAGTTGCAGCAGAGCACAAGACATATGAGCAGGCAATGGCGGGAATCGATGAAACCTTAAAAGAAGATGGGACTGTATTATCAGGATTTTTGCCGTGTTTTTTTGCATTTTAAACTTTCAGTTAAAAATACATATTTGAATATAAAAAATACACACAATTTGAATACAGATAAATAATAAAAAAAAAAATAAAAAAATATATTTCGCAAAAATAGTTGACAATATAAAACGCATATGGTAATATACAGTCAACAAAACAAACAAGACCTAATTACACAAGACTTCCAATCGAACCAAGCGGTTGGGAAGCCAATTGGAAATAAAGAGAAGCTTGGAGTAAGCAGGAATTGAATGAGAAGAGGAGGTACAGTCCAATGGGACGATAAGTAAAATCAAAACTTCATGGTAAGTGTGGTAGTGTCTGATAGTTTTCAGCAGGGAAAAAGCCTTTTCAAATGGATGAGAATAATTCTTAAAGTTATTAGTAGAGGATAACAGAGACGATGGAAGGCAATGGATATGTACAGACATTTTACAGATGAAGATACTGCGGAAAAGATACCACGGAAGGTAATTTGAGGGTAGGATGTGCGGAAGAAGTTCATTCTATAAAAAGCGAGAGAGCATACTTCAGATTATTATTCAATATAGAGCATACATATCACTAATTTTCTAAACAGGTGGAAACATTTGTGAGAGCTGGAAGAATTAAATTACAAAAAAGAAAGGAATAAAAAAATTGAATAACGAAACCGAGTAGAACGGTCACTGTATTTTTAAAGTTGAAAGTATGGTGACCGTTTCTTTTTTTAATTTTAAAGTAAAATAAATTGCACATTCTACGAATTAAGAGTAAAATTTTATAAATAGTGAAAAACGGATGAAACAGGGAGAAAAAATGTTAAAAAAATTAACGCAACAGGCTACAGATCTGATATTACATTCCATCGCCTCCGGCGAAGTCATGGGTGCTAATTTTCTCATAACAAAAGGAAATGAAGAACTGGTCTATGCACAGGCTGGAATGGCGGAATGGGAAGCGGAAAAAAACCAATCGAACGGAATACGATTTTCCGGTTATATTCCATGACAAAACCGGTTACAGCAGTGGCGGCAATGATTCTGATGGAAAGAGGAATGCTTGATCTGTACGAGCCGGTAGCGGATATCCTTCCGGCATTTGCACACCAGAAAGTGGAGCGAGACGGAAAATTGTATACACCGGAGAGGCCGATACTGATGCATGATCTTTTGGCGATGACTTCCGGGCTGGTATATCCGGAGGAACAGACCATGGGTGGACGTGCAGTCACAAAAGTGTTTGAGGAAGCGTGTGCGCGTCTGGAAAGTGATCACCCGGTGAGCACACAGGAAATGGCAGAAAAAATTGCGGCATGTCCACTGGTATTTGCACCTGGGACAAGCTGGCAGTATGGAACATCTGCAGATATAATGGGCGCAGCCATTGAGAAGATAGTGGGAGAACCACTGTCCATGTTTATGAGAAAGGAAATCTTCGAACCATTGGAGATGGAAGATACCGGATTTTTTGTGCCGGAAGAAAAGAGAAAACGTCTGGCTGCAACTTACGCATCGGTTTTGCAAAAAGGAAAAGAGAACGATGGAGCGGTATGAAGGAAATCATCTGGCTATTTTAAACGATATGAGCGGAGAGCCGGCATTTGTTTCGGGAGGAGCCGGGACTGGTATCGACATTGGATGATTATCTGCATTTTGCGCGGATGCTGCTGCAGGGTGGAATCTGGAACGGGCAGCGTATTCTGCAGAAAAAACGGTGGAATATCTGACGCATGGAAGTTTGTCGGCAAACCAGCAGCAGGCAATGCAGCAGTGGATCGGACTGGAAGGGTATACCTATGCAAATTTTATGCGGAGATGTGTGGCACCTGAATTGCAGCAGGGAATCTGTGTAAAGGGAGAATATGGCTGGGATGGCTGGCTGGGCGCATATTTTGCAAATCTGCCGGAACAGGATATCACGATCCTTATGGGAGCACAGAAAAAAGATGCAGGCACGTTTTCCCTGACACGCCGGTTGCGAAACCTGTGTCTTTCAAACATTCTGTAAATTACAGGAGGGTAATACATTTGGAACAGAAAAACATGCTTCCGGGACTGACGCGGGAGGCCGAAGAACAAAAACTGCAGGAGATTATCGGGATTGCACAGCAAAATCTTTTTTGAACGCGCCAGAGCAGATATCCGGAAAGTGAACGAGGATCTGGAAGACCTGCTGGACGTGTATGAGGCACAGGATAAGGAAGGCCTGGCGTTGTGGAATAATGCAACCGCGCGTCTGAAGGAAAATGAGTATGATCTGGTGCGTTATGAGAAAGCGCGCAGGAAACCGTATTTTTGGACGAATTGATTTCAAAGATCCGAATGTAAAAGGGGACGAGTCTTACTATATCGGAAGAGTGGGAATTGCAAAAAATAACTCGGAACCGGTCGTATTGGACTGGAGAGCGCCCATTGCATCGGTATATTACGAGAGTGGTCTGGGGCCATGTCAGTATACCGTCAGTTCGGAGGGAACCTTTACGATTGACCTGAAACGGAAACGCACGTATGAGATTGAAAATGATCATCTGAAAGATTTTTTTTTGATTCCGATGTGGTGGCAAATGATGAACTTCTGACAAAGTACCTGGCGAAGAACAAAAAAGCGGTGCTCGGTGAGATCATTGCGACGATTCAGAAAGAACAGAATCTGATTATCCGGCGTTCGCCAAAGACCAATATCATTGTACAGGGTGTAGCCGGTTCGGGAAAGACAACCGTCGCCATGCACCGTATTTCCTATATTTTATACAATTACAGCGATGATTTCCGGCCGGAAGATTTCTATATTATAGGGAGCAACCGGATACTCTTGAATTACATTACGGGGTATTGCCGGAACTGGATGTGTATGGCATCCGGCAGATGACGATGGAACAGCTGTTCATCCGCCTGTTGTATGAGGATTGGGATGAACGGAAATATCGTTTTCACCTCCTGGAAAAAGATGATGAAAAGAATGCGCAGAAAGGAAACCGTGAGTGGTTTCATGATCTGGAATTATATTGTGCAGCTTATGAACAGAGGGAAATTTCACACGAGGAAGTTTATCTGGAAAACACAAAGACACTTCTGGTCGGGCATGTGCTGATCAATACTTATCTGCGGGAACATCCCGATTCTTTCCATGCAGAGCAAAATTCTTATGCTCAACGAGGTTTTATATTCCAAATACGAAAACGAAGTTCTGGGAAAACAAATATCCTATCCGGCAAAAAGTAAAAAAGGCACTGGATAAGAAATATGCTTCTTTTTTGGAGATGGAAAATGGAAGACATCTATTTACGGTTTTTACCGGGAATTCTTACAGGTGCAGGCAGTTGCCGGGAAAGAAGTAGATATACCAGAAACTTCTTTTGATGTATACGATCTTGCAGCGCTTGCCTATATTTACAAGCGGATCAAGGAAACTGATCCGGTGCGGGAGGCCAGTCATGTGGTCATCGATGAGGCACAGGATTTTGGAATGATGGCATATTGCTGTCTGCACTATTGTCTGCGGGGATGCACATACACGATCATGGGGATACCTCCCAGAACATACATTTCCGGTATGGGCTAAATGACTGGGAGGAATTGCGGAAACTGGTGCTGACCGGCACGTATGATGCGTTTGGGCTGTTGCGGAAAAGTTACCGGAATACGGTGGAAATTTCCAAATTTGCAAATGATATTTTGCGGCATGGAGATTTTGCTGTGTATCCGGTGGAACCGATTATCCGGCATGGAGCAGCCGTGCGGGTGGAGAAACAGCCGGATGCAACAGCGCTTTTAGAAGAGACGGTACACACGATCCGGAAGTGGCAGCAAGATGGATATGAAACGATTGCGGTGATCTGTCGTGAGGAAAAGAGGCAGCAGAGCTGGCGGAACAGTTGAAATCTTATATGGAGATTGTGGACTGTAACCCGGGGACTACGGAATTTGGAGACGGTGTTATGGTGCTTTCGGTTGCCTACACGAAAGGACTGGAGTTTGATGCGGTTCTTTTGTATGATCCGACGCAGAAAAAATATCCGGCAGATAACGGACATGTGAAACTTTTTGTATGTTGCGGCAACCCGCGCGCTGCATGAGCTTGTGGTGTTGTATCACGGAAATCTGAGCAGAATTCTGACAGATCCGGTTTCAAAAGAGAAAAAGCAGAAAGTGTTTGCAGCAGAAACACTGACCAAGGCAAAGGAATATGAAAAGAAAACCTTTACGCAAAAAGAAATAGAGCAGCAGCGACGGACGGAGGCAGATAAGGAACGCAATGCGCGAAGTTATATCGGTTCGGAACGGATCGAGGTGTCTGCACCGAAGGAAGAGGAACCTGACATCCATCCGGTTTCAGAGAAGTCAGTACCCAAGAAAGAGAAACCTGTCATCCATCCGGTTTCAGAGAAGTCTGTACCGAGAAAGAGAAATCTGTCATCCATCCGGTTTCAAAGGTGTCGAAGGCCCCCGGAGATTGCGCAGAGCAATCCGTCTCCTTATGCATTTGGGGATCTGCCGGATAACCGGTTGCTACCGGTACGTGGACATTCCCGCATGAATTATACGGTGAAATGGGTAAAAAAACGAAAAAAAAGCATATAGACATTGCAAGTATGGCAGGAATTCTTCGGCTGACACCGCCATGACACCCGAGGTGATAAGGGTAAGTTTCGTCAAAGGTGTGACGACAGAAATCAAGGATACCTACTGGAAACCGGAGGCAACGGATGTTTTTTCGTGGAGTGTCAGAGAGTCAAAGACGGCATTAAAAGTTTCCACGGAAAAGTCAGTGCTGTGATTGATAAAAAAACAGGTGCCATACAATTTGAAACAGCAGATGGGACGGTTCTGTTAAAGGAACGCTCCGCGGAACCGCGCCTGATTATGGCTCAGCAGACCTGGGAATTTTTTGAATGGGATTCTTCGGAAAAGATTAATGCAAAGGGAATTCTTTCTACGGATCTGCTCGTGCTGCGTGCAAAGGCAAAGTATATTTCTTTTGGAGGAAAGCCTATGCGGATGCCTCTTGTTTTATCCAGGAAGGGGTATGGGCTTGGGATAGCGGCTAAAGAAACCGTTTTGCTCTGTAATATCAAAACCTATAGCCTTACATCAGTACACTGGGCGAGGATCAGATCGACTTTTATTATTTTATTTACGGGGGAGACGAATGAAGAAACAATTTCCATGTACAAAAAACTAACTTTATAGACTTGTTCTTTTCCATATTTTCTTATTGAAAAACTTTCTCTTTTAGTAATTTACGTGTATAATTAAGAAAAAAATTATCAATAACACAAAAAGAAAGAATGCAAAGGATAAGACAATATGACATTAAAAAAGAATTGGAAATCGGGAAAAGTGCAGTCATTAAAACCGTAGGCGGTGAGGGTGCGCTACGCCAGCATTTCCTGGATATGGGAGTGATTCCGGGAGCGGAAGTGACGGTGATTAAGTTTGCTCCAATGGGCGACCCGATGGAACTGCAGATCCATGGGTATGAGCTGACTCTTCGGCTGGCAGATGCAGATCAGATTACAATTGAGCAGATTTCTTCCCCGTACCAGAAAGCATGAAGGAGCCAGAAACATTAATCAGTCGGTTCATCCGGGACTGGGCGAAGAAGGAAAGTATCATGTAAAAAGGGGATGGAAACCCTTTGCCGGAAAAAGACGAGGCTTACATATGCGCTGGTGGGAAATCAGAATTGTGGAAAGACGACGCTGTTTAACCAGCTGACCGGTTCAAACCAGCATATCGGAAACTTTCCGGGGTTACGGTTGACCGCAAGGATGGACCGATCAAAGGATACCCAGACACTTTGGTGACAGATCTGCCGGGAATCTATTCGATGTCCCCTTACAGCAGTGAGGAGATTGTTTCAAGAAATTTTGTGCTGGAGGATAAACCAAAGGCGATCATCAATATTATTGATGCAACCAATATCGAGCGGAATCTGTATCTGACGATGCAGCTGCTGGAAATGGATATCCCGATGGTTGTGGCACTCAATATGATGGATGAGATGACCGGAAATTCAGGATCGGTGGATGTAAACGGGATGGAAGCGATGCTGGGTGTGCCGGTGGTCCTGATTTCTGCTGCAAAAAATGAGGGAGTGGATGAACTGGTAAGGCATGCACTGCATATCGCAAAATATCAGGAGCGGCCGGGACGACAGGATTTCTGTAGTGAAAATGAGTTTGGTGGAGCCGTGCACCGCTGTGTACACGCCGTAAGCCATCTGATCGAGGATCACGCAGAGCATGCGGGAATTCCTCTGCGTTTTGCAGCTTCTAAGATCATTGAAGGGGATCATCTGATTCTGCAGAAACTGGAACTGGACGAGAATGAGCACGAAGCAATTGAACATCTGATTGTACAGATGGAAAAAAGAGCGTGGGCTCGATCGCAGTGCGGCGATTGCGGATATGCGTTTTAATTTCATCGAAAAGGTGTGCGAGAAAACGGTAGTAAAGCCGAAGGCAAGCCGGGAGCGCATCCGCAGTGAGAAAATCGATCGGATTCTGACCGGAAAATATACAGCAATTCCATGTTTTATCGGTATTATGCTGTTGGTGTTCTTCCTTACGTTCCATGTGATCGGCGCTTTTTTACAGAACCTGCTTGCCATGGGGATTGACGCACTGTCTAATGTGACAGACCGTGCGCTGACGGCAGCGGGAGTCAATGAAGTGCTTCACGGACTGATTATTGACGGTATTTTTGCCGGTGTCGGAAGTGTACTGAGTTTCCTGCCAATTATCGTAACATTATTTTTTCTTCCTGTCTCTGATGGAAGACAGTGGTTATATTGCGCGAGTTGCATTTTTTATGGATAAACTTCTGCGAAAAATCGGACTTTCGGGTCGAAGTATTGTACCAATGCTGATCGGATTTGGTTGTACCGTTCCAGCGGTTATGGCAACACGAACCCTGACCAGTGAGCGGGATCGGAAGATGACGATTCTGTTGACTCCATTTATGAGCTGTTCGGCAAAACTGCCGATTTATGCATTTTTACCAGCGCATTTTTCCCGGAGTATGGAGCACTCGTGATGTGTGCTTTGTATCTGACCGGAATTGTGATTGGGATCCTGGTTGCGTTGTTGTATCGGAAAACACTGTTCCGTGGAGATTGCGGTTCCGTTTGTCATGGAGCTGCCAAATTATCGTCTGCCGGGGCTGAAAAAATGTTATGCAGCTTTTGTGGGAGAAAGCAAAAGATTTCCTGCAGAAAGCATTTACCGTTATTTTTGTAGCAACGATCTGTATCTGGTTCTTACAGAAATTTGATTTGCATTTTAATCTGGTGGCGGATTCTAAAGACAGTATTCTTGCGATGATTTCAAACTGCCTGGTTCCAATTTTTGCACCGCTTGGACTGGGAGACTGGAGGATCTGTACTTCATTGATCAGCGGCGTTATGGCAACGGAGAGCGTGATCTCAACTCTGGAAATTTTATTTGGAGGAGCAGTAAAGGATGCATTGACACCGGTAGCGGCAGCTTCACTTCTGGTATTTAGTCTGTTGTACACGCCGGGTATTGCAGCAATTGCTTCCATTCGCCGGGAACTTGGACGAAAATGGGCAGTTGGCATGGTGATCTGGCAGTGTATGATCGCCTGGGTGGCAGCATTTGCGGTAAGGTGGCTGATGGTTTTATTTATGAGATAATGAAAATAGAGCAGAAAGTACTTGAAGGAATCGGAAAGATAGAATAAAATAATAACAAAAAAAAGGATTATTTATTTATGCTCAGACAAATGTGGAAAAAAGAGGGTTTGTTTTGTTCTGGCTGTGATTCTGGCAGTAATTGCTGTGACACCAATGGAAATGGAGCACACAGATGCAGCAATGGTACATTCGGTAACAGCATTGATGACGGGAAATCTGGTAAACAAGTCCAATGCGGACAAGCTGACTTACAGACAGCTGGAGACAAGCGCCTATGAGAGAAAACTGATTTCAAAAAGTGTGTATAATTACACGATGCAGCAAGGTCCCGGCATTGTATGAGGGCAGGAACGTCATTAATGTGTCCGGTATGACCGGAAAAGCAAATACCAGTTATGTGGATGATGATGGTGTTGGTGAAAATGTCTCGTTTGTAAAATTTCAATGTAGAAAGAGCGGTAAATACCAGTTTACGGAAAGTGATTTTAAGGGAAAATCCAAGAATGAAGTGATCTATAATGATAACAATTATCTCATGTTTCTGCCAAAAGAGTTAAAAAGCGGGTATGAGATTTATGACCCATGGAACAGTACCTACTATCAGTTTCTTTCCAGAACTTTTGCAAGTGGTTATGGCAAAGTATGGTATGATGTCAACGCATCGAAAAAAAAACTTACGAGAAGTGCGAAGCGTGCAATAAAAAATTCGGCAGGGTATACAAGCGCTATCCAGAGGGAACTGCAGAAGAAAAAAGACAGTATTTCCAGATACAGTATGGAATCTGAAAAAAATACGTATCGCTTAAAGAAAGGAAATACATATCTGCTTGTAATTTTACGCCGGATTCCTTCCGCTTCCGGAAAAAAAAACAAACGGAAACAATTATTATAAGGAACAGTATCTTTCCGATATTCCATGGTCGTTCGATCTGAAAATTACTTATATGGATGAAAAAGCCAGATTAGCAAAATTACCCTATTGTATTAGAAATCAGAACGTGGTACAATGCATAAGAATAGAAAAAAAAAGCATTGACGGAACAAGTAGTGAAATTGAAACATACAGAGAGAACGGTAGATGGTGTGAGCCGTTAATGGAAAGATTTCATGAAGACCACTCCTGAGCTGTGCGCGAAAGAAGCGTCACCGTGTAGCTGCGTTATAAGCCAAAGAGTAAAAGAATTAAGGTGGAACCGTGTATAAAGCACCCTTAGATATGTCATGCATATCCGGGGTGCTTTTTTATTTCCATACCAAAAAGAAGGAGAGTTAACGTAAAATGGTAAACTTTAAGGAAAATGAAGAATTAAAAACACTGAATCATTCCTGTGCACATCTGATGGCACAGGCGATCAAGCATCTGTACCCACAGGCAAAATTCTGGGTTGGACCGGTTGTTGCAGAGGGATTTTACTATGATGTAGATCTTGGGGAAGATGTAATCCGTGATGAGGATATCGAAAAAGATCGAAAAAAAGAGATGAAAAAAGATTGCAAAATCCGGAAAGAAAATCATGCGACGTGAAGTTTCTAAGGCAGAGGCTATGGAAATGTTCAAGAATGATGAGTATAAACTGGATCTGATCTCCAATCTGGAGGATGGCAATATTACCGTATATGATCAGGGCGATTTTACGGATCTGTGCCGTGGATGCACGTAGACAATGTAAAACTTTGCAGAAACTTCAAGCTGATCCGTCACTCTGGTGCATACTGGAAAGGGGACAGCAAGAACAAAATGCTGCAGCGTATCTACGGTGTATGTTTCCCGACCGCAGAGGAGCTGGAGGCACACCTTAAGCTTTTAGAGGAAGCAAAAGGAAAGAGATCACAGAAAAATCGGAAAGGACATGAACCTGTTTATGGTTGATGATCTGGTTGGCCGTGGACTTCCGATGTTCCTTCCGAAGGGATATGTGATCTGGCAGGAGCTGGAGAATTATATCAAGAACAAGGAAAGAAAGCTGGGCTATCTGCATGTTATGACTCCTTGTGTCGGTACCGTAGATCTGTATAAGACATCCGGACACTGGGATCACTACAAAGACAACATGTTCCCGGCTATGGAAGTTGAGGGAGAGTCTTTCGTATTAAGACCGATGAACTGCCCGCATCACATGATGATCTATGCAAACAGAAGACATTCCTATAAGGATCTGCCGATCCGTATCGGTGAGATCGCACATGATTTCCGTTACGAATCCAGCGGAACGTTAAAGGGTATCGAGCGAGGCGACATTTTTGTCAGAACGATGCGCATCTGTTTGTAACACCGGAGCAGATTGAGGATGAGTTTACCAAGGTTGTAGACTTGATTTTTAGTACCTACAAGGATTTCGGAATTACCAATTACCGTTGTGTACTGTCTCTGCGTGATCCGGAAGACAAAGAGAAATATCATGATGATGATGAAATGTGGAACAAGGCAGAGGATGCACTCCGCACGGTATTGAATGATCTTGAAAATTGATTATACAGAGGAAATTGGAGAGGCTGCTTTCTATAACCAAAGCTGGATGTAAACGTACAGCCTGCAGTCGGCAATGAGATCACACTTTCTACCTGCCAGCTTGATTTCTGTCTCCCGGCAAAATTCAATCTGTCTTATGTAGACCGTGATGGTGAGAAGAAGACACCGGTTGTTCTGCATCGTGCAATCCTTGGTTCCCTCGATCGTTTCATGGCATATATTCTTGAGGAGACCAAAGGAAACCTGCCGACCTGGCTGGCACCTGTTCAGGCACGTGTTATGCCGGTTAAGACAGACAACGAGGAACTGACTGCTTATGCAAAGGAAATCTGCGATGCATTAGAGGCAAAGGATGTCCGTGTAGAACTCGATGACAGATCCGAGAAGCTTGGCTATCGTATGCGTGAAGGACAGGTGCAGAAGGTGCCGTATCTTCTGGTTGTCGGCTTCAATGAGAAAGAAGACAGAACCGTATCCTTCCGTCTGCATGGGAGAAAAAAGATACCACAGTTCTTCCACTGGATGAGTTTGTGGAGAAGCTTGAGAATGAGATCAAAAATAAGCTGAGAACTCATATCGGGGCTGAAAAATAAATAAAAAGCCGATTTGAAACAGTAAAAAAAGCGCGCAGCAAAAGTGGTGCCCCCTTTTGCTGCGCGCTTTTTTGCAGGAAAATATATTTTTACTTTCATGTTAGAAAGTCGTTGTATTCTGTTCAGAAACTTCCAACTTCCGGATCAACTGGAATTCATGTATAACCATTGCCAATCCAACTGCAAAAGATAACACATCCGCAACCGGACTCGCATAAAGAATTCCCTTAATTCCCCAGAAACGCGGGAAAAGCAAAAAAGCAGAGGAAGCAGGAATAAAATCTGTCTTGTCAGAGAAAGAAACGTTCCCTTATATGCTTTTCCGATCGAACTGAAAAACGTCGAGGAAATCGGCTGCATAAAATTAAGCCATGTAAACAGCAGGAAAATCCGGAAATAGTGCTTACACCGAAATCAAAATATTCTTTGCTTCCGCTGCCAAACAGACCGAGGATCTGTCGCGGAAAAATCTGAAACAGCAGAAAGGATACAATGGATACAATGGCACCGACCGTAATCGCCAGACGATACGATTCCTTTACCCGGTTGTACTGTTTTGCACCGTAGTTAAAACTCTGGATCGGCTGGCTGCCCTGTGACAGGCCGATAATCACGGAAAAGTAAAGCTGGTTGACTTTCATGACAATTCCGGAACAGGCAATCGGAATTGACTCTCCGTAAACGGACTGTGCACCGTAATGCTTTAGCAGGTTGTTCATCGTAATCTGCACGATCATCATGGCAACCTGGTTGATGGCAGAAGCCATGCCAAGTGAGCAGATCTGTGCCAGATGGGAAGCATTCGGCCGGAAATGCTTGGAGTGCAGGGTTACTGTGCGGTAGTGTGACAGATAGCAGACCGCAATAATCGCAGAGATGACCTGACCGATCACGGTTGCCGCTTGCAGCACCGTACATGCCCCAGTGGAATCCCAGAACAAACACGGCATCCAATACAATGTTGATGATGGCGCCGGAAATGTTTACAAACATCGCCATCTTTGGGCTGCCGTCTGCACGGATTAAGTGTCCGCTTCCGATCGTAAGAATTAAAAAAGGAAAACCGATCGCCGTCACACGGACGTATTGCCGGGCAAGCGGGAGAACATCTGCAGGGGAACCAAATCCGACCAGCAGAGGATTCAAAAATAATTCGGTTATGGCAAAAAAAAGGATGCCAACGGTAAGAAGCATTGTGATGGCGTTTCCGACAAAATAGGGAGCTTTTTTTTTTTTGCCGGCACCCATGTGAAGGTTGAAGCTTGCCGCACCGCCGATTCCAAACAGAAGTCCAAGTCCTGTGCACATCATGGCAAGTGGGAATGCAATGTTGGTAGCGGCATTGCCGAGTGTGCCGACTGCATTTCCGATAAAAAAAGGTCTGGTCTGCAATGTTGTATACCGCACTGACAAGCATGGCGATAATGCTCGGTACGGAAAAGCGCAGAATCAGCGAAGAAATTTTGTCCACGGCAAGTGGATTTTGTTGTTCTGAAGTCATATGTTTCGCCCTTTCTTATGTTAATATCTGTATTTGCTTTTATATGGCAAACTTATATTATTATAGCTTTTTTTCCTGTTTTTTTTCAATGAAGCCGGGCAGCAGAAAAATAAAATGGAAATTTTTGTATTTCTGAAACTTTTATGTGTGATGAATGGTCTAATAGATAGAAACAAAAAAGGAGGAAAATAAAATGAGTAAACTGAGTAGTGTATTAAAAAAGACAGGTATTGCAGTAGCTGCTGCGGCAATGCTGGTGACAATGGGAGCAGGAACGGTGGTTACACAGGCAAAAACAAGTCTGCCGGTTTATAAAGTATCGCTGGCAAAGAAGTATACCAACAACCAGAAGGGCAAACAGATGGAAGCCAGTGTAAAGATTCCGAAAGTGAAAATTACAGGTACCAGACGGAAAAGTCATGAAAAGCGAAAGTGAAAAACTGAATGCTGCAATATCCAGTTATCAGAATAAATTTATCAAAGATTATAAAAAAAGATGTGGCAGCCATAAAGAAGGGAGAGAAGGGAAATGAGAGCCTTACTTCCGGATATAAGGTTGTAACCGACAACGACAAGCTGTTTTGCCTGCGGATTGATACGGTAATTGCTATGGGCGGCTCCCAGAGTTATGCAAAAGATTTTCAGTGTGGATAAAAAATCCGGAAAACAAATCACTCTGAAAAATCTGTTCAAAAAAGGAAGCGGCTATATTGACCGGATTTCCGACAATATCAAAGAACAGATGCGGGCACAGATGAAAGAGAATGCAGATGTTACCTATTTTGTGGACGATGAAAACAATAAGTTCAATTTCAAGTCCATCAGCAATAAGACGAATTTCTATGTCAATGAGAAGGGAGAACTTACCCTTGTATTTGACAAGTATGAAGTAGCACCGGGATATATGGGAATGGTCGAATTTTCCATTCCGACAGGTGAGATTGTAGATATGGTTACAAACGGATATCTGAAATAAAAGGCATATAGAAAAAATGGCTCTGTGGGCAAATCCCACAGAGTCATTTTTTCTAGTGTGCCGAGCATGGCACTAATCTTACTGGTGGAAGTCCAGTCACGGGTAGTTACCGCCAAGTGTAGTGAACCACAAGTCGGTACCAGTAATGGTATGGATGAAGGAAGTGGTGTAACAAAGTTCTTGAGCCTACGTACAGAAACTTGATAAGGCGATTAGGTGGGTAAGGTTGCTAGACAAACCAAAGTCCAAAAGGTAAACGTAAACCGAAGTTGTAAATCAAGAGGTTGTGGAACGAAAGATTAGCGTCTTACCTCGGGAGACCCTACTCACATACTGAAAGGTATGGTCGAAAAAAAGGTTTAGAGAGGGAGTCAGATGATGTCATAGTAGGCGAAAGCCGAAGGACTGAAACGATTTATAGTACGAATCGTTATGTTTAAAATAATACATGAGCCAGAAATCGAGTGGACAGGAAAAGTAGGAACGTAACCGAGGAATACTGTTTATACTTAGAGGGGTGTTATGTATGAATTTTAGGATAAGTCAGAGGAGTAACAACAATGGAATTGATTGAAGTGATCTTGTCAAAAGAAAATCTGAACAGAGCCTATAAAAAAGGTAGTTGCCAATAAAGGTGCGAGTGGTGTTGATGGAGTTACTGTAGAAGAACTGGGAGATTATATAAGGAAGAACAGAGAGAAAAAATCGTTACATCTCTTAGAAACAGAACATATATACCGAAACCAGTCCGAAGAGTATACATTCCGAAAGACAATGGTAAGAAAAAGACCATTGGGAATACCCACAGCACTTGACAGAACTATCCAGCAGGCAATAGCACAGCCTATATCTGATATTTATGAAGAGATATTCAGTGACTATAGTTATGGATTCAGAGCCGGAAGAAGTTGTCATGATGCCAATTCGACAGGCATTGGAATACTTGAATGATGGGTATGAATGGGTAGTGGATATAGATATAGAACAGTTTTTTTTTGACAAGGTAAATCACGACAAATTAATTCAGATACTAAGAGAACAAGTAAATGACAGTACCACATTAAATCTGATTCGGAAATATCTGAAAGCAGGTGTAATGGAAAACGGCTTGGAAAAAGCAACTATTACCGGCGTGCCGCAAGGAGGTCTCTTTCAGTCGTATGTTCAAATGTCTACTTGGACAAGCTGGACAAAGAACTGGAACATAGAGGACTCCGCTTTACAAGGTATGCAGATGATGTATTAATTTTCGCTAAAAGTGAAATGGCGGCTAACCGGGTGATGAACTCCATAAGTGATTGGCTGGAACGGAAACTATTTCTAAAAAGTAAATGCAACAAAAACGAAAGTAGTCAGACCGATGCGAAGCAAATACCTAGGATTCACATTTCTGAAAAACGGTGGAGAGTGGAAAGTAAAACCTACCAATGAAAAAAAAAAAGAAGCTTAAAAAAGAAGCTGTGTGAATATCTGAAGAGAGGGAAAAGCAATAGCAAGACCTCTTGTGGTTACAATCAAGCGAGTAAATGAGATTGTGCGAGGATGGATTAATTACTTTAGAATCGGGTTGATGAAGCAATTTGTGGAAGAGCTTGGACAGTGGCTAAGACACAAAATAAGAATGATAGTCATGAAGCAATGGAAGAAGCCGAAAACCATCTACAGAAACCTAAGTTATCTAAACTGGAAGAACCGAAACGGATACAGTCAGGAAGATATTCATAAAGTTGCGAATTCAAGACTTGGGTGGTATAGAAGAAGTGGAATGAACGTGGTGAATTTCATTATCAGTAAAGATTTACTTGAAAATAGGATAAAAGATGGAGCTGGTCTGCTCAATCCCTTATCCTATTACTTAGCAAAAGTTGGAATATAAGTTGTAGAGCCGTATACGAGATCCGTACGTACGGTTCAATGGGAGGGGCGAGATAATTATTCTCCCTCTACCCTATTTTGGTGCAAATGAAGAGGATGTAATTTCTGATTTTTATGGTATACTGTCTGTAGAAAATAAAATGACGTGAGAGTATACCTATGAAAAAACACGACAGGCCATAGGCTTAAATATGTTGGAATATGCAGGTGTAGGGGATTGAAGCATGCAGTTCGTGTTGACTAATTTGTATAACAGCTGATAAAATGATTGGGAAAATTACGGCATCTGATTCATTCATCTGCAGAGCATTTGGTGAAAAAAGATACGACGGTAATTGTGTTGAACAATTTTAATATAAATGAATAAAAACTCTGACGGCAAGGATGATCCGAGCAGGAATAGTTAAGAAATAAGGATTTACAGAACCATCTTTCTGACAGATTGCCCGAAAGATGGTTTTTTGCGTTGAAAATAACAGGAGGATAGCATGTTAAAGGTAGCGATTTACGGAAAGGGCGGCATCGGAAAGTCTACAGTGACTTCCAATCTGGCAGCCGCTTTTTGCAAATATGGGAAAACGTGTCATTCAGATCGGGTGCGATCCAAAAGCGGATTCCACCATCAATCTTCTGGGAGGAGAACCGCTCCGCCCGGTGATGAATTTTATGAGGGAAGAGGACGAGGAGCCGGATGAGCTGGGCGCAGATTTCAAAGGAAGGCTACGGAGGAATCCTCTGCATTGAGACGGGCGGATGACACCGGGACTTGGCTGTGCGGGGCGTGGAATTATTGCGACTTTTCAGCTTCTTGAAGATATGGAACTATTCGAACATTATAAACCCGATGTGGTTTTGTATGATGTATTAGGTGATGTTGTGTGCGGTGGATTTGCAGCACCGATTCGTGAGGGATATGCGGATAAGGTTCTGATCGTTACATCCGGTGAAAAAAAATGGCACTGTATGCTGCCAACAATATTTCCAGTGCAGTCAGAAATTTTGAGGATCGCAGTTATGCCCGGGTATTTGGCATCGTGTTAAAATCACAGAAATGTGGAAAATGAGAAAGAAAAAGTACAGGCATTTTCAGAAAAGATCGGGGTGCCGATTGTGGGAGAAGTGCCGCGAAGTAATGAAATTATTCACTGGGAAGAGCAGGGAAAGACTGTGATCGAAGGAGATCCGGCCTCTGAAATCAGCAGATGTTTCTTTGATCTTGCCACATTGTTATGGAAAGAAGAGGAAAACGCATGAGACAGGAAGCATATTTTTTTGTACGGTAAAAGAGCTGGATGAGCTTGGAAAAAAATAACATTCCCAGACAGCTTATTTCCCATACACATCTGATCTACAGTTCCCCTGCAACGCTGGCATTCAACTCTCCGGGAGCAGAAGGATTTGGTGTCAAACGTGCAGGTCTGGCGGTTCCGGATTCTGTTATGTTGATCGTGTCTCCGGGATGCTGTGGCCGCAATACCTCGGTGCTTAGTTCGATGCGCCTATATCATGGACCGTTTTTTTATTATCTGTTGATGGATGAGACGGATATTGTGACCGGAAGGCACCTGAAAAAAATCCCTAAGGCAGTAGCGGAAATATGCGAAGGACTTAAGAAAAAAAGCCGTCTGTTGTGATGATCTGTATCACCTGTGTGGATGCGCTGCTTGGCACGGATATGGAGCGTGTCTGTCACAAGGCAGAGGAATATGCAGGGGTTCCGGTAAGGCCATGTTATATGTATGCATTGACCAGAGAAGGCAGAAAACCACCGATGGTGCATGTGCGGCAGTCCGTTTATTCGTTGCTGGAACCGAAAAAAAAAAAAAAGGAAACGTGGTGAATTTACTGGGATATTTTTCACCGCTTACGGATGACTGTGAGCTGTATGATCTGCTTCATGGGGCAGGAGTAAAAACAATCCATGAGATTTCCAGGTGCAAGGATTATGCACAGTATCAGACCATGTCGGAAGCAAATTTTAATCTGGTACTGCATCCGGAAGCGCGCTTTGCGGCAGAGGATTTTCATGACCGGCTGAAAATTCCATATATCGAGCTGCGCAGATTATATCAGATCGATAAAATTGCCAGTCAGTATCGTGCTTTTTGCCGCTGCACTGGGTGTGGAATTTGAGGATGAAATACCGCGTAAGGCAGCAGAGGAGGCGGTAGAAAAAAATTCCGGGAAATACTTCCGGATGCAGTATTTGCCGTCGGAGAGTGGATGAACGCAGATCCATTTGAACTGGCACTTGCGCTGGTTCGCTACGGATTCCGTGTGCCAGAGATCTATGGAACTTTATCAGGAGAAAATTTTGTCTATGTAAAACAACTGGCAAAAATCAGTCCGGATACGAAAGTTTTTTCAATCTGGAACCGACCATGCTGTATTATGACAAAAGTCAGTCCGGCGTCAATATGACCATAGGAAAAGATGCCGGCTATTATCATAAAGAATGTTCCAATGTGCTCTGGAATGAAGAACGGCAGCCATACGGTTATGCCGGTGTGCGCAGACTGTTTGAGGCATTGGCGGAGGTATAACACAATGAGAGGACTGAGAAAATATCTGACACCATTTGCACCAGATCAGTCCGGCGCAGTATCTGTATTTTATGAATTTGGCGGGATTATCGTGATCTGTGATGCCGGTGGCTGTACCGGAAATATCTGTGGATTTGATGAGCCGCGGTGGTTTGAGAGCAAAAGCGCACTGTTTAGTGCAGGGCTTCGCGATATGGATGCAATTCTCGGCCGTGATGACAGGCTGGTGGCAAAGCTTGCAGATGCAGTGACAAAACTGGATGCAAAGTTTGCAGCGATTATCGGGACGCCAGTTCCGGCCGTTATCGGAACGGATTACCATGCCTTAAAGCGTATGACGGAGAAAAAAAGTGGATCTTCCGATTCTGACTGTGGATACGGATGGAATGGAATTGTATGACAAAGGGGAAGAAAAAGCCTGGAAGGAACTGTTTTTGGTATTTGCAGGTGAAAAAAGAAGACGTGATTTTGGGCAGAATCGGGATACTTGGCATGACACCACAGGATATCAGTGATCTGCGTGCAGCAGACCGTATCCGGGAGCGTTTTGCGGCAGAAGGAAAAACTGCTGTCTGCTTTGGAATGGGAAATGGACTTGATGATGTAAAATCGGTTTCCAATGTGGAAAAAAAATATCGTGGTATCGCCGGCCGCTTTAGAGGCAGCGAAATATCTGGAACGAACATATGGAACACCGTACGAGACAGGGCTATCCGCTGGTGGATGAACTGGTTTACGATATGGATTATCATGGGAAAAAAAGGTACTTATTGTACAGCAGCAGGTGATCGGATCTGCAATCCGGAAAGAGATACAAAAAAAAAGCAAAGGATGCACAGGTGACAGTTGCAAGCTGGTTTATGATAAAGCCAGAGCTTTGCAGTGATACAGATCTGCATCTGCGGGATGAAAAGAAGATTATATAAGGCTGGTGGAAAACATGGAATATGATGTGATTTACGCTGATCCATGTATGAAGCGTATGACACCGGAATTTGACGGAATCTTTGTGGATACGATACATTTTGCGGTGTCGGGGCATCTTGCAGAGATGAGATAACAGTTGCCGGTGGTCTTGTAAGATGTGACCCGCAATAAGGGCGTGTACGATTGGAGAAAAGTGTGTATAAGAATGAGATGACCTGGCGCATCCGGGTATACGGTATCGTTCAGGGTGTTGGTTTCCGGCCAACGGTAAGCCGCCATGCGACAAACCATGGAATTTACGGAACTGTTTGCAATAAAATGGCCTATGTGGAAATTTATGCACAGGGGACAAAAAAGAACAGATCGATGGATTTTTAAACAGTCTGAAAGAACATCCACCGAAGCGTGCGGCTGTTTTGAAGATAAATACAGAGAATATCACCGCAGATACAACAGAACAGTTTGAACATTTTGACATTATCGAAAGTGAAAAAACAAAAAGGGGAAATCTTTATTTCCCCGGATATTGCAATCTGCGATGAGTGCAAGGAAGAAATGTTTGACCCGAAAGACAGACGGGTATCTGCATCCGTTTATCAACTGTACCTGCTGTGCAGATAAAGGCTTACCATTCTGGATGCACTGCCATATGACAGAGAACGGACCAGTATGAAAGAATTTCCCATGTGCCCGGACTGTGCAAAAGAATACACGGATGAGAAAACCAGGCGGTATGATGCACAGCCGGTGTGCTGCAACCAATGTGAATACACAGGTGTATCTGATCGGCAGACCCGAGCGGGGACGTGCCGCAATTACATATACACGCCGGCTTATTCGTGAAGGCAAAATTGTTGCAATCAAAGGGAATCGGAGGATTTCATCTTTGCTGCGATGCTACAAATGAAGAAGTGGTCTGCCGTCTTAGAACATTAAAAAACCGCCCGGCCAAGCCCTTTGCAGTTATGGCAAAAGATGAATCGGTTGTAAAACGGGAATGTGTGGTGACGCCGGAGCAGGAGGCGATTCTTACCGGACATCAGAAACCGATTCTGTTACTGGACAGACGAAGCGATGGTGGCGGGCTGGCATCTTCGGTGGCACCGAACAATCCAAAAGTTGGTGTGATGCTTCCATATGCACCGGTGCAGTTATTGATTTTTTTCAGTATGATGATGGTATCGAGATGCCGGATCTTCTGGTGATGACCAGTGGAAATACTTCCGGTGCACCGATCTGTCGTGAGGATGAGGAAGCTGTTGCCGAATTATCCCATTTGTGTGATGCGATGCTGTCACATAACCGCAAAATCAGGATACGGGCAGATGATACGGTGATGGATTTTTACAGAAATGAACCGTACATGATCCGGCGTTCCAGAGGCTATGCACCGCTGCCGTTTTGACAAAAGCAGACTGGAAAGGACAGGTGCTCGCGGTTGGCGGGGAATTGAAAAATACCTTTTGCATAGGTGTGGACAACAGGTTTTATCCGTCACCATATGTGGGAGATCTGGAGGACTTAAGAACGGTAAAAAGGCATTGCAGGAGACAATACACCGGTTTCAGACATTGCTGGAAGCGTAAAGCCACAGGCTGTGGTCTGTGATCTGCACCCAAAATACAATTCTACGGTTGTAGCGGAAGAACTTGGATATCCGGTGATAAGAGTGCAGCATCATTATGCACACATCTTATCCTGTATGACAGAAAATGACTGTCATGATCCGGTCATCGGAGTCGCTTTTGACGGAACCGGCTATGGAACGGACGGAACTATATGGGGCGGAGAGATCCTGCTGGCGGATTATGGGAATTTTACAAGATTCGGAAGTATTACCCCGTTTTTACAGATGGGGGGCGATGCTTCTGCAAAAGAGGGCTGGCGTATTGCGGTCTCTATGATTTACGGATATACGAAAGATCGCAAAAGGGCATGGGAGATCATGGAAACACTGGGTCTTTGCAGCGAACAGGAAAGCAGGGTACAGTTCACCATGGCAGACCGGAAGATCAATGCGGTGGCTTCAACCAGTGCAGGACGGCTTTTTTGATGCCGTCAGTGCGATACTCGGGATCAGGCGCCAGGTCAGGATTTGAAGGGGAAGCATCGACGGCATTGCAGTTTGCAGCAGAGGCATACGAGCAGCAGAACCTCTCAAATATCTCACAGGAGCAAAAGGAAAATAAGGATATACTGCTGCATGAAACAAAAGAGCGTTTCGTTTTAAATACACAGATGTTGGTGCAGCAGATTACAGAAGCAAAAATGCGGGGCGAAGACACCGGGATGCTGGCATATCGGTTTCATCAGGTACTGGCAGAAATGATTACAGCTGCCTGTATCAAAGCAAAAGAAAGCAGTGGCAGGGATAAAGTTGCCTTAAGCGGTGGCGTATTCCAAAACCGGTTACTGCTGCGTCTGACAGAAGAACGACTGTTACAGGAAGGGATTCGAAGTGCTGCGGCACCGTATGATTCCGCCGAATGACGGAGGAATTGCAATCGGACAGGCAGCATATGGGATGTATCAGTTACAGAAATAGGAGGATAAAAAGATGTGTGTAGGTTTATCAGCAAAGGTAAGTAAAGATCAGTAATGGCACAGCGGTGATTGATGCCGGCGGTGCCAAAAGAGAGGTTTCATCTCAGTTGTTGGAAGATCTGGAACCGGGAGATTATGTTATGGTGCATGCAGGTGTAGCAATTGCAAAAATCACCGATGAGGACGACAGTGAAACCGAGCAGCTCATGGAGGAATTTTTTTATAATGAAAACAGCCAGAGAGATCATTGAAAATTATGATACCTGGATGTGCGGATCATGGAAGTGTGCGGTACGCACACACATGAGATATTCCGTCTGGGAATCCGTAAATTGCTGCCGGGGCAGGTAGAATTGATCTCGGGACCTGGATGTCCGGTCTGCGTGACACCGGTCAGCTTTATCGATGAAGCGATTTATCTGGCATTGGAAAAAGGCGTGACGATCTGCACGTTTGGCGATCTGGTACGCGTGCCGGGTACAAAGATGAGCCTTGCGGGGAGCCAGAGAACAGGGAGGAAAGATCCACATCGTTTATTCTCCGGCAGATGCCGAAAAATATGCCGGAGAACATCCGGATGAGCAGGTAACCTTTCTGTCGGTGGGATTTGAGACAACGACACCGGCCGGTTGTCTGTCCGTAAAGGCGGCAAGAGAAGATGGACTGGATAATTACTCTATATTGGTGGCAAACAAAACCATGCCGCAGGCTTATGAGGCATTAAAGGGCAGTGCGGATGTGTTTTTGATATCCGGGCCATGTCAACGCCATCACCGGGAACACGTCTTGTGCGAGGCACTGACCGAGGAAGGTGTCAGCGGTGTTGTGGCAGGATTTACGGCAAAAGAACTGATGACAGCACTGGCGGTTGCGCTGGTAAAATTCCAGGAAGGAAAAGCCATTTTTTGTAAACTGTTATCCGCGTGTGGTGACACAGGATGGAAGAAGGGGAGGCACAGCTGCTTGTAGATGAGATGATGGAAGCCTGTGACTGCGAATGGAGAGGGCTGGGTGTTATTCCGAAATCCGGCATGAAATTAAGACAGGAGTGGCAGGAGTTCGATGCACGTCTCAAATATCAGATGCCGAAAATTGAAGGAAAACCAAATCCGGCCTGCCGCTGTGGCGATGTACTTCAGGGGAAATGCAAACCATCCGATTGTAAAGTATTTGGAAAAGGCTGTACACCGCAGCATCCGATCGGCGCCTGCATGGTGTCCGGTGAGGGAGCCTGCTCTGCATATTATCAGTATTCATAAGAAAGAAGGAAAAAACATAATGGAAAATAAAACAGTCACAATGGCACATGGTGCCGGAGGAAAAACAGACATCCGAATTAATTGATCAGGTGTTTAAGGCACATTTTGTAAACAATGATCTGACGGCAGATGATGCAGCGGTATTAGTTCCGCCGGCAGGAAGAATGGCAGTATCTACAGATGGGTTTATTGTATCTCCGGCATTTTTTTCCGGGGGGAAATATCGGCAAACTGTCTATCTGCGGAACGGTAAATGATCTTGCCTGTATGGGTGCAAAACCGCTTTATATCTTACCTGCGCTTTTGTCATTGAAGAGGGATTTCCAATGGAAAAACTCGAAGAAATCGCAGCTGCCATGGAAAAAACAGCAAAAGAGGCCGGAGTACATATTGTATCGGGAGATACAAAGGTTGCCGGAAAAGGACAGGTGGATGGAATTTTTATCACCACGACCGGAATGGGGGAGATCGAAGAAGGAGTGACCGTCGGTGGAGAACTGGCAAAGCCCGGAGATGCAATCATCGTAACCGGTGATATCGGACGGCACGGATGTACGATCCTGTTAGAGCGGGAAGATTTTGGCATCGATGCGGATGTGACCAGTGACTGTGCACCTTTGTGGAAGACCGTAAAGGCAGTCATGGATACCACACACAACCTGCATGTGATACGTGATGCGACCAGAGGCGGCGTCGGAACAGTCCTGTATGAGATCGCAGGTCAGAGCAGCGTAGGCATCCGTTTAAATGCAGAGGCTGTTCCGGTACGGCCGGAAGTAAAAGGAGTCTGCGGGATGCTTGGACTTGAGCCTTTATATCTGGCATGCGAAGGAAGACTTGTCATCATGGCACCAAAGGAAGAGGCAGAGGGCATTGTAGAAACATTGAAAAAATGTCCATATTCCGCAGATGCAGCTATTATTGGTGAAGTGATCGCAGAGGAACCGGGAAGAGTTATAATGGAGACGGAAATCGGCACACAGGCACTGCTTCCACAGCCGGGGGGAGAGCTTTTACCAAGAATCTGTTAACAGGAGGAGTCAGGACATGGAAACCAGAGTGGCAGTTATTTCAATTATTGTAGAACAGGAGGATGCCATTGAAGAATTAAATATCCTTCTTCATGAAGCACGTCAGTACATTGTAGGCAGAATGGGCATACCATACCGCGCAAAAAGGAATCAGCATCATAAGCATTGTCATTGATGCACCACAGGACACGATCAGTGCACTTTCCGGAAAAATCGGACATTTAAAAGGCGTATTCGCAAAGACTGCATATTCGGAATGTCATTACTCCGGCAGAAGGGGGAACACAGGATTGATCAGGATAGCAGTATATGGAAAAGGCGGAATCGGAAAATCCACTACCGTTTCAAATGTAGCGGCTGCATTGGCAGAAATGGGGCTTAAGGTGATGCAGATCGGATGCGATCCGAAAGCAGATTCTACCATATTGCTTCGTCATGGAGAGGCTGTGCCGGCCGTGCTCGACTTATATAATGAGAAAAAAAGCAGGCGTTGCAGCTGGAGGATATGATACGCATTGGGTATAACGGTGTTATCTGTGTGGAGGTCGGTGGATGACACCCGGGACTTTCTACTGTGCCGGCCGTGGTATCATCACGGCACTGGAAAAGTTAAAAAAGCTTGGCGCATATGATGTATACAAACCGGATGTGGTTTTATATGATGTACTCGGAGATGTGGTATGCGGTGGATTTTCCATGCCGATGCGGGGCGGTTATGCGGACAAAATATTTATTATTACCTCCGGGGAAAACATGGCAATTCATGCAGCTGCAAATATTGCCATGGCAGTGGAAAATTTTTTAAAAACCGTGGATATGCCGGGCTTGGCGGACTCATTTTAAATCGCAGGGATGTCCCGCGGGAAGAGGAAAAAAGTGGCAGAACTGGCAGACGATTTTCACACAGCTGTTATTGGTACACTATCACACAGCGGGCAGGTGGCACTGGCAGAGGAGCAGAAAAAACATTGATGGAGTGTTATCCAACAGGTGAAATGGCAGACGAATACCGTGCGCTTGCCATGCAGATGTATCGCATATGCGGTGGCATTCTGGAAGCGAAAAGCGATAAGGTAAGGTCCGGATATATACAGGAGGAAGCGTAATGTTACGTCGTGTGGGGAAACCGTTGATTCGAAAGATGCTGTGGTAAAAATAAAAAGATGCCTCATTTCCAACACCATTTGTTTCGGCACTAGAGTATAATTCTCCGGTGCATGGCAACTGGAATATCGTGCATACGGGGAATGCAGGTTCCGGAATCTATCCAGATCTATGTCTGTGCGGATAACTGTATGCGTGGTGTTGTACTGACTGCGGCAGAAATGAATGCAGCAGACCGTTTTTCTTTTTTGTTCTTGTGGAGGAGCAGAATCTGCTAAGCGGCAATCTGGAGGATATTACCATCGAGGGTGTGACGGATGTGTTGAATAAACGGAAGAAATGGCATCCTGAGGCGGTTCTGCTTTTTACCGTGTGTCTGCATCATTTTGTGGGAAGTAATCTGAATTATATTTACAGGGAACTGGAGCATCGTTTTCCTGACATCTGCTTTATCCGCTGTTATATGGGCCGATTATGCAAAAAACATGGACTGACACCGGATAGAAGCTGCGGAAAGCAATGTATGATCCTCTTTTGGGCTGTGAGCCGGACGCTAAAACAGTATCTGTCTTTGGCAGTGATTTTTGTTCTGGATGAGAACAGTGATATTAAGCGTCTGTTAAAACGATATGATTATAAGGTGCTGGAACTGCCCGGATGTAAAACCTGGCAGGAACTGTTGGATATGAGCAGGGGATGCCTGTTTATCGACTGCTATCCGGCTGGAAAATACGGGATGGAGGCACAGGCAGGCCGCCTGGGACGAAAATCTCTGTATCTGCCCGGCAGTTTTGACTATGATGAGATCAGAAAGCAGTTAAAGCAGCTGACCGATGCACTCGGACTGCCGGAACTGACAGAAGATGAGCTGGCCCGCGAGCAGGAGTCCTGTGAGGAGGCTCTGGCAAAAGCAAAAAATCTGATCGGGGATATGCCGGTCACTCTGGATTATCTGTATCATCCAAGACCACTTGGACTGGCAAAACTGCTTCTGACACATGGCTTTTTGTGTGAAAGCTGTTTATCTGGACAGTATCAGTCCGGAAGAAAAAGCAGATTTTTTCTGGCTGCAGGAGCATGCACCGGAACTTGAGCTGATCGCAACGATTCAGGTGAAGATGCGTGTACTGCCAAGAGGTGCAAGCGGGGGAAGTGCTGGCAATCGGACAGAAAGCGGCCTATTTTGGCCGAAGCCGTCACTTTGTCAATCTGGTACAGGGAGAAGGTCTGTATGGATTTGACGGTATTCGAAGAACCGCAGAGCTGATGATGGATGCATATCTCAATGAAAAAGATACTGAAAAACTTGTGATACAAAAGGATGGGGGTGTGAGTGCTGCCTATGAGACAATCCTATCGAATCATACCGATTTATACGGCAGATGTGTCCGGAGGGTCTGCTCTGCATTGTACGAGCTGGGCGGAATGACCGTCATGCATGATCCTTCCGGATGCAACTCTACCTACAATACGCACGATGAGATTCGCTGGTACGATCAGGACAGTCTTATTTTTTATCTCGGGACTTACAGAAATTGACGCGATCATGGGAAATGACAGAAAATTTATTGATGATATCGAGTATGCAGCCCGTGAACTGCATCCCAAATTTATCGCGCTGGCAGGTTCGCCTATTCCATTTATGAATGGGACAGATTTTCCTGCAATTGCCCAGGTGATTGAGACAGAGACAGGAATTCCGGCATTTTCCGTGCCGACGAACGGGATGAATGATTATGTGTATGGAGCGGGCATTGCACTCGAAGAAATCGCAAAGCGGTTTGTCAGAGAACCGGACAGGCAGGAGAATAGAGATCCCTCTTCGCGCACGGTAAATCTGTTAGGTGTGACACCACTTGATTTCGGATACAGAAAAATGCAGAAACCTTAAAAAGAAAATCTGCAGAAATACGGATGGCAGGTTATGTCTGTGTGGGCGATGGGCGATGATTTGAAAACGTTGCAAAAAGATCAGCGGAGGCAGACGTTAATCTGGTTGTTTCGGCAGTAGGACTCCGTGTGGCAAAGATACTCTGGGAGAAGTACAAAAATACCATATGTGATCGGAACACCAAACGAGTGGCTGGCAGAAGATATTTCAAATGCACTGGAGCGTGCAGCCACACGGCAGGCAGAGCCGGCGGTTGTATATTTGCAGAACCGCATGCAGCAGGAGGCAGATATCACGCTGGTCGGAGAACCTGTCACTATGGGATCATTAGCAGCAGGGATTGAAAAAAGATATGGTCGTGCCGCCCGCGTACTGTGTCCGTTAAAGGAATGTGCGGATTTGCTCGGTGAAAAAGATAAAATGGTGCTTGGAGAGGAAGCAATGGAAGAGGCACTTAAAAGTGCAGGGATCATTGTGGCAGATCCTCTGTATCGTCCGATCTGTCCGGGGGACAGTATTTTTTATGAATTACCGCATGTGGCATTTTCGGGGAGAATATATTTTTGAGAATACTATTGTCAGGATGCAAATTGCAATCTGCGATGATGAAAAATCTATAGGCTTGATATTAGAAGAAAAAAAAAAGAAATTATTACCGGATACAGTGATAGAAACATATTTATCGGGTGATGAACTGATTGCAAGTGGTTGTAAGCCGGATATGCTCTTTTTGATATCCAGATGCCGGGAAAGAATGGGATGGAAACGGCAAGGATTCTGCGTCAGAAGGATGACGAAGTGGATGTTGCTGCATAAACCAGTTGACAGATTCCTTTCGGAAGTATAATATAAAGACAAATTTCATAGGATATAAAAAACAAAGGGCGATGTTGTTCAGACACTGCCCTTTTTTATTTGAAAACAGGAGGGATGAGGTTATGGAAAAGTTAAATGATGTGATTACAGCAATTGACGATTTTGTCTGGGGAATCGGTCATGCTGATTCTGCTTGTGGGGACCGGAATTTTCCTTACGATCCGCACGCGGTTTCTGACATGGAGAAATCTCGGTTATGCACTCAAAAGTACGTTAAGCAAAGAGGCGCGGACGAAAAGCCATGGCGAGGGCGATGTGTCTCCGTTTTCGGCACTGACCACAGCACTTGCCGCCACAATCGGAACGGGCAACATTGTGGGGGGGGTTGCGACGGCGATGGTTTCCGGTGGCTGGGGAGCTTTGGTCTGGATGTGGATCTCTGCTGCATTTGGTCTGACGTCGAAGTTCAGTGAATGTATGCTGGCGATCAAATACCGTGAGATCAATGCCAAAGGGGAGATGAGCGGCGGCCTGATGTACACGATGAAAAAGGCACTGAAGAATAAAAGATTTGGAGCGGTTCTTGCGTGGTTATTTGCACTCTTTGCTGTGATTGCTTCGTTTGGAATCGGCAATATGACACAGGGAAATTCGATTTCCGGTGCATTACATACGACATTTCATGTGCCGACCCATCTGACCGGAATTGTGATTACGGTGCTTGCCCTGCTGATCATTGTCGGCGGTATCAAATCCATTTCAAAGGTTTCTTCGGTGGTCGTTCCGCTGATGGCGATTTTTTATGTGATCTGTGGCGTTATTGTCATTATCGGAAATATTTCGAATCTGCCGGCAGGCATTTTGATGATTTTTCAGATGGCATTTTCGGTAAAAGCGGTAGGCGGCGGTCTGTGCGGAACGATTGTCGCTTCCATGATGAATGCAATGCGTTATGGTGTGGCAAGAGGTGTATTTTCCAACGAAGCCGGTATGGGATCTGCGGCAATTACGGCAGCGGCTGCAACGACGGATAACCCGGTGCGTCAGGGATATATCAATATGACGGGAACCTTCTGGGATACGATTGTTGTCTGTACGATTACGGGACTTGCGATTGCCTCTTCCGGTGTCCTTGGCATGACCGATGCTGCCGGGAATATGCTGACCGGTTCGGATGTTACAATTGCGGCATTTGAGACGGTTCTGGGATCAGCCGGGGGCTGGCTTGTGACAATCGGGATTACATTGTTTGCGTTTTCTACAATACTCGGCTGGGAGTATCACGGGGAAAAAAAGCATTTGAATATCTGCTGGGAACGCACCGGTTTAATATGGTATACCGCCTTGTTTTTTCCTTTGTTGTGTATTTCGGATGTACACAGACACTGAATCTGGTATGGAGTTTCTCGGATATTGCCAATGCGCGCTGATGGCAATCCCGAATCTGATCTGTATGCTCCTGCTCAGTGGTGAAATTGCAAAGGATATTCGGGAGTTTCAGAAAGAAATTCATAAATATAATTAAAAAATGTAAGGTTATTCTTTGCTATCAGCCCGAAGCGTAGTATAATGTAGTTATCTGAATTTTATAGACATGGAGGTTAGGAAATTATGCAGATGGAACAGCTACGCAAAGATATGATGGCAGCGATGAAAGCGCGCGACAAGGAACGGAAGGATGCAATTTCGTCTCTGGTTTCGGCAGTGAAGAAAAATGCCATTGATGCCGGATGCAGAGATGACATTCCGGAGGATATGGTCAATGCCACAATCATGAAGGAATTAAAGACCGTTCAGGAACAGATCGATTCCTGCCCGGCAGACCGTACCGATTTGCTGGAGGAGTACAGAAAACGTTATGACATTATGAAAGAATATGCACCGAAGATGCTTTCGAAAGAGGAAGTGACTGCGATTGTTAAGGAAAAGTTTGCAGATGTGATTGCAACGAAGAACAAGGGACAGATCATGAAGACGATTATGCCGGAGCTGAAAGGAAAGGCAGACGGAAAGGTGATCAATGAAGTTGTTACAGAGATGTGCAACGCATAAAGGAGAAGAAACATGAGATTGTATATGCCGACGAAGGTATTTTTTGGCAGCGGTTGTGTTTCGGAAAACGGTGCAGAGTTAAAAGCATTAGGAAGCAGAGCCATGATTGTGACGGGAAAACATTCCAGCCGCATCAATGGTTCGCTTGCAGCAGTTGAACAGGCATTGCAGGCAAACGGGCAGACCTATGTGATTTTTGATGAGATCGAAGAGAATCCTTCTGTGGAGACCGTGGCTGTGGCAGCGGGCATTGCGGTAAAAGAACAGGTGGATTTCTTTTGTGGCTGTGGGAGGCGGTTCTCCGATGGATGCGTCAAGGCGATTTCGCTTCTGGCAGCGAATCCATCGGCAATCGATCATGCAGAGGAGCGCGTTCTTTATCATCCGGAGCCGATGCAGGGCTATCCGGTTGCAGCAGTCCCGACCACATCCGGTACGGGATCGGAAGTGACGCCTTATGCGATTTTGACACGGCACGACTTACATACCAAGCAGTCAATCGCACACAAATGGTTTGCGGATCTGGCATTTGTGGATGCCGGATATTTAAAGACTTCTTCTTATGAGAATATGGTCAGCACCTGTGTGGATGCGCTGGCACATCTGATTGAGTCATATCTGAATACAAATGCGAATGCATATAACCGGATATATTCAGCGGAAGGTTTTCGGATCTGGGGCAGTGCAAAGGAATACCTGCTTTCTTCCGAGATTAAGATTCCGGATGAAGGATACGAAACATTCATGCATGCATCGGTTGTGGCAGGTATGGCGATTGCACATACCGGTACCAGTATTCCGCACGGATTAAGTTATCCGGTTACATATGAGCTTGGCATTCCGCATGGAAAGGCAGTCGGATTTTTCCTGCCAGCCAAGGATTTTTGCGTTTTTTTACAATAATCAGAAGCGGGTGGCAGAGGTGCTTGAGCTGCTTGGGTTTGAGAACCGGGCTGAATTTATCGCCTATCTGGACAAGCTGCTGGGCAAACCACAGATCCCGGAGGAACTGTGGGAGGAGGATGTGCTAAAACTGTTGCAGAATCCTGCCAAGTTAAAGAACTATCCGTTTGAGATGACGGAAGAAATTCTGAAAAAAAAATATCTAAACAAATGAGAACCAGTTTGAGGAGAAAACTTATATGATACAAAAGTTGATTGAAAAGTTAAATAAGAAGAGATTAAAAGAACGAATTTCTTCTGCAATTGTGATGGTGGCCTGATTGTCAGCATTTCCGGTGTTGTGGGAGCCGTTTCCGGAATTATTGTCAGCAACCGCTATAATTATGCATTGAAAAATTACGGTTTTTTTCACAGGGGGATATCGGCAAGATGATGATTACGTTTGCCGATACGAGAAGTTATCTGCGTGCTGCGAGATCGGATATCAGGATGAAAACCTTGTGAACAGCTGCGCAGAAAATTATGAGAAGAAGAAGGAATCCTGTCAGCAGTATACCAAAGAGGTAAAAAATACGGTTTCATCTTCGGATGAGGAGAAAATCTATAGCAGCATCACAGAAAAACTGACGGAATATTATGAAATCTGTGATGCAGTACTGGAAAAAAGGAAAGAACACACAGGACATTGATGTGCGTCATGAGGCTCAGCAGATGGCACAGGATCAGGTGGCACCGATCTATGAGGAGATTTATCAGGATATGGTGAAGCTGATGGATGCAAATACCGAGCATGGAGATCGGTTAGAAAAAAAATTCTTACGATAGTAGAATTAATTACACTTATTGTGATTATTGCAGTTATCGTACTTGCAATTTTTGTTGCACGCCGGATCGGCAGAGTACTTGCACAGAACATTGTGAATCCTTTAGATCAGCTTGGCGCCCGTTTTGATACATTTGCAAAGGGTGATCTCTCTCCAGTGAGTTCCCGGAGATGACATCAGAGGATGAGATTTCCGAGATGGTAGTTGTCGCACGTGAGATGGCAAAGAACCTGGCAACTGTTATTCAGGATGTCAACCACCGTATGGACCTGATGGCTCACAACGATTATACCGGTGTATCCAAGATCCCGGAGAAATATATGGGTGAGTTTGCGGCAATGAATGATGCGATCCATGTCATGAATATGGATATGAATGAGACGATGCACCAGATTGAAGAGGCTGCTTCCCAGGTATCTGCAGGCTCTACCAATCTGGCAGAGGATCACAGACACTGGCAGAGGGATCTACGGATCAGGCCGGTGCAGTGGAAGAACTTCTGGCATCCTTTGCCAATATCACAGAAGGGGTTGAGCACACACATGAGAGTGCACAGGCTTCTTATGAGTTATCTGTAAAATATGCACAGGAAGCAGATAAGACACAGAAGGAAATGAATGCAGTTACCGAAGCAATGAAGAGAATCAGCGATATGTCCAAGCAGATTGAGACAATCATCGGACAGATCGAAGAGATCGCGGAGCAGACGAACCCTGCTTGCACTGAATGCATCCATTGAGGCTGCACGTGCAGGAGAAGCCGGCAAGGGCTTTGCCGTAGTTGCATCCCAGATCGGAAAACTTGCGGATGAGAGTGCACAGTCTGCGGTAAATACCCGTGAGCTGATTATGAACTCTATTCAGGAAATCGAAAACGGCAACCAGGCAGTTGATGTGACTTCCCAGACAATTATTTCTCTTGTAGAGGGAATCAATGAAGTGGCAAAGAAATCCCAGGAACTGGCACAGCTTTCCGAGACACAGGCAGAACAGATCAAGCAGGCAGAATCCGGTGTAAACCAGATTTCCGAGATTGTACAGAGCAACGCGGCAATCGCAGAGGAATCTTCCGCAACCAGTCAGGAGCTTTCTGCAGAGTCTGATTCTCTGAATGATCTGGTGCAGCAGTTCAAGTTAAAATAGTGATACAAAATAAAGGTATAAGAGAGGAACAATCTGGAAAAATGGATACGTCGATTTTTATCGGAACATGGTGGTCACTGGTGCCGCCTCTTCTGGCAATCATACTGGCACTTGTTACCAAGGAAGTATACAGTTCCCTGTTTATCGGAGTGGCGGTCGGAGCACTGTTATATACCGGATTTCATCCGTGGAATGCATTCAATGCCCTGTTTGCGATTATGAAAGACAGCATGAATCTGAATATTCTTATCTTTGATGTGCTGCTTGGAATGATTATTGTACTGATGTCAAAATCAGGAGGTTCAGCTGCTTATGGAAGATGGTAGGCAGCAAGATCAGGTCAAAAAAAGAGCGCAATGCTGGCAACCACAGGACTTGGAATGCTGATTTTTTGTGGATGATTATTTCAATTGTCTGACCGTCGGATCTGTGATGCGTCCGGTAACTGACCGCTACAAAGTATCCCGCGCAAAACTGGCATATATCATTGATGCGACCGCTGCGCCGGTCTCGCATCATTGCGCCGATCTCAAGCTGGGCGGCAGCCGTCAACTCGTATGTTCCGAAAGATGCCGGGATTACGGGATTCCAGCTGTTTCTGCGGACAATTCCGTACAATCTCTATGCGATTCTGACGATTGTCATGGTATTTTTTGTGATTATTGCAGGTTTTGATTTCGGACTCATGAAAAAACATGAGGAGAATGCTGCAAAAAGGAGATCTGTTTACCAGCGGCGGGGAAGAGTTTGAAAAGGTTAAGGAAGAAGATATTTCTTCCAACGGAAAAGTGATTGATCTGCTTCTTCCGGTGATTGTTCTGATCGGTTCTGCAATTGGTGCCATGATCTATACCGGATTTCTGGGCGGTGCGACCGATGTGGTCAGTGCATTTGCAGGATGTGATGCGGAGACCAGCCTGATTTTTGCAACCATGGTCACGGTCTTTGTCATGCTGTTTTTGTATCTTCCGCGAAAGGTGGTTACGTTTAAAGGATTCATGGAGAGTTTTTTTGTGGAAGGCTTTAAGCTGATGATCCCGGCGATCGGAATACTGATATTTGCCTGGACCTTAAAGGGAATGGGAGATGCTCTGCAGATTGGTACATTTGTGGAATCCATCGTTGGAACGAGTGCTTCTGCAAGCCTGTTCCTTCCGGCTGTTTTGTTTGTTGTTGCAGTGTTCCTTGCGTTTTCTACCGGAACAAGCTGGGGAACATTTGCGATTCTTGTTCCGATTGCAATCGCCATGTTTCCGGGGGCAGATCATCTGGAAATGATGATCATTGCAGTTTCCGCAGTGCTGGCAGGTGCCGTCTGCGGGGATCATATTTCACCGATTTCGGATACAACGGTTATGTCTTCGGCGGGAGCCCAGAGCAATCATATTAACCACGTGTCAACCCAGATGCAGTATGCAGCGGTTGTTGCTGTGGTATGTATCATTGGCTATCTCATTGCAGGACTGGTACAGATCTGGTGGGTAGCACTGGGCATCAGCCTTGTGCTCCTGCTTTGCTGTTCTTACCTTTATAAAAAAAAAAGAGGTCGGGGGAGCAACCGCGAAAAGACAGCAGGTATATAAGAATCAGGACAGAAGCCCAAAAACAAAAGAAAGGAGCAGGCGAGGAAACCTGCTCCTTCTTAGTTACTTAAAGGAAATTGAGTAACTGAGTAGTTAATTAGATAATTGTTTAATAAAATTGAACTACATACTCATTTGCGTACGTGCATGCTATATTTAAATAACACCATTCAATACTTACATTATACCGTGTTATTCGGATTTTGCAATACCTATTTTGAAATTTTTGGAATTAATCCTTTATTTTCGCTATTCCGGAAGCGGAAGGAAGTCCGGCTTTCTGCCGGTAAAGACTGTAAAGTACCGGAAGCCTGCATGCCGCAGAATCTGAGGGAGACGGTCAAACGCATATGCAACGTGATCCGGCACATGGGCATCGGCTCCGAGTGTCAGAATCTCTCCCCCGAGTTCGTGATAGCGTAAAAAGAACAAGCTTCGGTCGGGTTTGGATGTCCCAGCCCGTATTTGAATCCTGCCGTGTTGACTTCGATCCCTTTTCCCATGGAAATGAGTTTACGCAGAATCTCATCAATGATATCGGCATAGGCCTCATATGTATAGAAACGGTTGCGGTCCGGACCGTAGCGGACAACATAATCGAGATGACCGTATACATCGAAGTCGGAATAGGTGTTCAGGTTTTCCAGAATGGATTCGAAGTACTCGCGGTAAGCAGTTTTTTCGGAGCGTCCTTCATAGTATTTCGGGTAATAGGGATCGATTCCGTGAACAACGTGGGAGGAACCGATGACAAAATCAAACGGATGTCCGGTCACCGCTTTGCGGTTGATTTCCGTGATGTGGGGCTGCAGACCGACTTCGATTCCGAGACGAATGGAAAGACGGTCACGGCAGGTGTCCTGAAAACTGCGGACTTCTTTTTATATAGGAATCAAAAATCCAGAAGAAACAGATTGGGATCATCCGGGTAATCATAATCAAAATGATCGGTAAAACAGATGCCATCCAGGTTCTGCCGTACAGCGGCCTGGATCATGTCAGGCATCAATGCGTCACTGTCTCCGCTGTGATGCGTGTGCATATGTGTATCCCAAAGCATAAGAGCCTCCTTTTTTCTGTGTGGTTGGTTTTGGAAAAAGTCTTTTCGTAAGATTATACTATATTTCAGGGGAAATAGATACCTTTAGTGAAAAAATTAACAAAGACGGAGAAAAGACTTGAACTTTCGGAAATAATTGGGTAAAATAAAGGAAGCTTGGGACGCAAGTCCCATGAGACTATTTATTTACAATTCTAGGAGGAATTAAAATGGCAGTAAGAGTAGCAATCAACGGATTTGGTCGTATCGGACGTCTTGCTTTCAGACAGATGTTTGGAGCTGAGGGATACGAGGTAGTAGCTATCAACGACTTAACAAGCCCAAAAATGTTAGCACACTTATTAAAGTATGATTCATCACAGGGTAAAAAATACGAGCATGCAGATGAGGTTTCTGCAAGCGATGATTCTATCACAGTTTGTGGTAAGGAAATCAAAATTTACGCATTCCCAGATGCAAACAATTGCCCATGGGGAGAGTTAAAGGTTGACGTTGTACTTGAGTGCTCTGGATTCTATACATCAAAAGAGAAGGCTCAGGCTCATATCAATGCTGGAGCTCGTAAGGTAGTTATCTCTGCACCAGCAGGAAATGACCTTCCTACAATCGTTTACAATACAAACCATGAGACACTTAAGGCTTCTGATACAATCATCTCAGCAGCTTCTTGTACAACAAACTGCTTAGCACCAATGGCAGATGCACTTAACAAGTACGCTCCAATCCAGTCTGGTATCATGGTAACAATCCATGCTTACACAGGAGATCAGATGACTCTTGACGGACCACAGAGAAAGGGAGACCTTCGTCGTTCACGTGCAGCAGCAGTTAATATCGTTCCTAACTCAACAGGAGCAGCTAAGGCAATCGGACCTTGTTATCCCAGAGTTAAACGGTAAGTTAATCGGATCTGCACAGCGTGTTCCTACACCAACAGGATCTACAACAATCCTTACAGCAGTTGTTAAGAAAGCAGGCGTTACAAAAGAGGATATCAACGCAGCTATGAAGGCAGCAGCTAACGAGTCATTCGGTTACAACGAGGATGAGATCGTATCTTCAGATATCGTTGGAATGAGATTTGGTTCATTATTCGATGCAACACAGACAATGGTTAACCAGGTTTCTGACGATCTGTACGAGGTACAGGTTGTTTCTTGGTATGATAACGAGAACAGCTACACATCTCAGATGGTTCGTACAATCAAGTACTTCTCAGAGTTAGCTTAATTCTTGTACCCACAAGAACAGTATATCTCAAGACTACTCAAGGGGCGCGGTCTTAATTGAACCGCGCCTCTTTTTTAAAAAAGCATGGCTATTTCTTTTGAATATCTGTGAATTGTAGAATTAATTATATTTTTTAATATGGTACAATATGGCGTGGCCACATGGCTTATGCCTTGAAATAAGGGAGGACATATTATGTCATTAAACAAGAAATCAATTGATGATATCAACGTAAAAGGCAAGAGAGTTCTCGTTAGATGTGACTTCAACGTGCCACTTAAGGACGGAAAAATCACAGATGAGAACCGTATCAACGGAGCTCTTCCAACAATCCAGAAATTAATCAAGGACGGTGGAAAGGTTATCCTTTGCTCACACCTTGGAAAAGTTAAAAACGGACCAAACGAGGGTGAGTCACTTGCTCCTGTAGCTGCAGCTCTTGAGGCTAAGCTTGGACAGAAGGTTACATTTGTAGCTGACTACAACGTAACAGGTGAGGCTGCAACAAAGGCTGTTTCAGAGATGAAAGAGGGAGATGTAGTTCTTCTTCAGAATACACGTTTCAGAGGCAAAGAGGAGACAAAGCCACAGGAAGCCGGAGATGCATTCGCAAAAGAGCTTGCTGACCTTGCTGATGTCTATATGTATGTGACGCTTTCGGTTCTGCTCATAGAGCACACGCTTCTGTAGCCGGTGTTACAAAGTTCATCACAGCTAAGGGTGGAGAGAATGTTGTTGGATACCTTATGCAGAAGGAAATTGACTTCCTTGGCAAGGCAGTAGAGAATCCTGTACGTCCTTTCGTAGCTATTCTTGGTGGAGCTAAAGTAGCTGACAAGCTCAATGTTATCGACAACCTCCTCGAGAAGGCTGATACACTTATCATCGGTGGTGGAATGGCATACACATTCCTTAAAGCACAGGGCTATGAGATTGGTATCTCAATGCTTGATGAGACAAAGATTGATTACTGTAAAGAGATGCTTGCAAAAAAGCAGAGAAACTTGGAAAGAAGATTCTTCTTCCTGTTGATGCAGTTACAATCAAGGATTTCCCAAATCCAATCGATGCTCCTGTAGAGACAGAGACATATGATTATGACAAGATGCCTGCAGACCGTGAGGGCTGTGATATCGGACCCTAAGACACGTGAGCTTTTCGCTGACGCTGTTGCATCAGCTAAGACTGTTGTATGGAACGGACCAATGGGTGTATTCGAGAACCCGACACTTGCAGCTGGTACACTTGCAGTAGCAGAGGCGCTTGCTAAATCAGATGCTATCACAATCATCGGTGGTGGAGATTCAGCTGCAGCAGTTAACCAGATGGGACTTGGCGACAAGATGAGCCACATCTCAACAGGTGGCGGTGCTTCCCTTGAGTTCCTTGAGGGCAAGGAGCTTCCTGGCGTAGCTTGTGCTGATGATAAATAAGCCGAAAGCAACTTAATGAAATTAAGCCGCAGGCAAAAAATATTTGTATACAAATACAAGGAGATATAAAATGGCAAGAAAGAAAATTGTAGCCGGCAACTGGAAGATGAACATGACTCCAAGCCAGGCTGTTAAATTAGTAGAAGAGTTAAAACCACTCGTAGTTTCAGATGATGTTGAAGTTGTTTACTGTGTACCTGCAATCGACATCGTACCTGTTGTAGAAGCATTAAAAGGGTACAAATGTTGCTGTTGGAGCAGAGAATATGTACTTCGAGGAGAAGGGTGCTTACACAGGAGAAATCTCAGCAGAGATGCTTCTTGATGCAGGTGTTAAGTATGTTATCATCGGACATTCAGAGAGAAGAGATTACTTCAAAGAGGATGACGCACTTCTCAACAAGAAGGTAAAGAAGGCTATCGAGGCTGGACTTACACCAATCCTTTGCTGTGGTGAGACACTTGAGCAGAGAGAGAGCGGTGTTACACTTGACTGGATCAGACTTCAGATTAAGTCAGATCTCGCAGGTGTTGCTGCATCAGATGTTGCTAACATGGTTATTGCTTACGAGCCAATCTGGGCAATCGGAACAGGAAAGACAGCTACTTCTGACCAGGCTCAGGAGGTCTGCGGTGCAATCCGTGAGTGTGTAGCTGAGATTTATGATCAGGCTACAGCAGATTCAGTTCGTATCCAGTACGGCGGATCTGTAAATGCAGGAAATGCAGCAGAGCTTTTTGCAAAGCCTGACATCGACGGTGGTCTGGTTGGCGGAGCATCCCTGAAAGCTGATTTCGGTAAGATTGTAAACTACTAGAATCTGATTTTGTATGGTTATAGGGCTATTCATCTGAATTTCAGGTGAATAGCCTTTGAAATTTTACACATGAAGAAAAAAAATGTCTGGAATGTGTCGTTCTCTTGTTGTTTATTTTTGCTTTGACACATGGCATCATCCAAAATACACAGCCGCTGAAAGAGACTAAGGAAGTACAAACTGAATATGAGGAAAAAACCTCCCAGGTCACGGAGAAATCACAGGAAACCGAGCCGGAAGTACAGGATCTGGAAAACCAGATTTTAAGGACTGCCTCCGGAAAGTTTTTTTCAGAAATATCCGGTGGATGAAGCCTTTATGGGATGGATTGAAACGAAGTATGGGAGCGGTGTGCTGCAGAGTCTGTATACACAGCTGGAAAACGGAAATCAGGACCCGGATCTGTGGTATCGGTTTACCGGAAACAGTATGCATGTTCTGTGGCTTATGTATTGCAGGCAGCAACAGTATATGTCGTATTCGTATGAGGATGTGATCTGGAAAGAAGCATCCGATCCGGCATGCATCCGTCTGGATTTTGTCGGGGATATCTGTCTGGATGAGAATTGGTGTACGGGGAAGACGGCAAAGAATCACATGGCGGATTATTTTTCCGATGAAGTAAAAAAAGGAACTGATTTCGGCAGATGTTACGATGGCAAACAATGAGTTTGCTTATACAACACGGGGGACAGCGGCAGGTTGGCAAAGCATACTGTTTTCGGGCAGATCCCAAAGATGCCGGATTCCTGCGCACACTGGGAATAGATATGGTCTCTGTGGCAAATAATCATGTGTTTGATTATGGTGAGCAGGGATTTTTAGATACGCTGGATGCATTGCATGCAGCGGGAATTCCGTACAGTGGTGGTGGCAGAAATCTGGACAGAGGCAAGCGCTGTGCGTTATGTGGTCACAGGTGGACGAAAGATTGCGATTGTATCTGCAACGGAAATCGAAAGGTTTTATCATTTTACACAGAAAGCCCAGAAGGAGAAACCGGGAGTATTAAAGACCCAGCAGGAAGAGGTATGGAAGAAAGAACTGAAGCGTGCGAAGAAGAACAGTGATTATGTGATCGCGTATGTTCACTGGGGAACAGAAGGAAAGATCCATTATGGGCAGGATCAGACAGAGATTGCAGACCTTTGTGTAAAAAGCTGGTGCAGACGCCGTGATTGGTGGACATCCGCACCGTCTGCAGGGGGCGTTGAGTTTATAAAAAATGTGCCGGTGGCATACAGCGTGGGAAATTTCTGGTTTTCTACCGGAAAACTTTACACAACGATTGCACAGATTCAGATTGATGATTCCGGCAGTCTGAAATTGCGGATGATTCCGTGCATACAGGATTCGCTTACGCCTTCGATTCTGACAGAAAAAAAAAAACAGATCAAAGCATTTTATCATTATCTGGCAGACATCTCCGATAATGTGGGAATTGATGAGGACGGATTCTTTTATCCGTATAAAAAATATCGAAAAATCGGGAGTTTCTCCTTATGCCTATACGTCCGGAAGGCGTTATGGACAGTATTTTGATGATGTGGATCTGGATTTAAAATCGATAGATATCGTGGGAAATTTGCAGTGAACACTTGCAATCCCGTTCAAATTATGTAATATAATAAGTGTTTGTGTAACAATAATGAAGTACCATAGTATAGGATTGTTACAATGGAAAGAGAGGATGAATTATGAGCAAAAAACCTGTTGTTTTAATGGTTCTTGACGGTTATGGTCTGAATGACCGTACAGGGGAAATGCCATTGCGCTGGCAAATACCCCGGTGATGGATAAATTAATGAAGGAATGTCCTTTTGTAAAGGACAGGCTTCCGGTCTGGCAGTAGGACTTCCGGACGGACAGATGGGTAACTCTGAGGAGTTGGACATATGAATATCGGTGCCGGTCGCATTATTTACCAGGATCTGACCAGAATTACCAAGGCAATCGAAGACGGTGACTTTTTTTAAGAATAAGGCACTGCTTGCAGCCATGGATAATTGTAAGAAAAAATGATTCAGACCTGCATCTGTGGGGACTGTTATCTGATGGTGGTGTACACAGCCATATCACACATCTGTACGGTCTGCTTGAGATGGCAAAGAAGCAGGGACTGAGCAAGGTATATGTACATGCATTTTTGGACGGCCGTGATACACCGCCTGCTTCAGGAAAAGAATTTATCGAAGAACTGGAAAAGAAGATGAAAGAGATCGGTGTTGGAAAGATTGCTTCTTTATCCGGACGTTACTATGCAATGGATCGTGACAATAACTGGGATCGTGTACAGAAAGCCTATGATTCTCTGACAAAGGGTGAGGGCGTACAGGCAGAAGATGCGGTTAAGGCAATGGAAGATTCCTATGCAAAGGATGTAACACAAGACGAGTTCGTACTTCCTACCGTAATTACAGAGAATGGAAAACCGGTATCTGTTGTAAAGGACAATGATTCTGTGATCTTCTTTAACTTCCGTCCGATGAGTGCCCGTGAAATGACACGTGCATTCTGTGATGACAAGTTTACCGGATTTGACCGTCCGTTCATTAAGACAACATTTGTCTGCTTTAAGGACTATGATGAGACGATCCCGAACAAGCTGATCGCATTTGAAAAAAAGAGCATATTGTAAATACATTCGGTGAGTACCTGGCAAAGTGCGGAAAGACACAGCTTCGTCTGGCCGAGACAGAGAAGTATGCACATGTTACATTCTTCTTTAATGGCGGAGTGGAAGAGCCAAACGTTGATGAGGCACGTCTGCTGGTAAATTCCCCGAAGGACGTTGCAACATATGACTTAAAGCCTGAGATGAGTGCTCCTGAGGTTGGAATGGATCTTGTTGAGGCTATCAAGTCAGATAAGTATGATGTTATTATCATCAACTTTGCTAACCCTGACATGGTTGGACATACAGGTGTGATTCCGGCAGCCATCAAGGCAGTCGAGCGTGTGGACGGACTGGTAGGAGATGCAGTCCAGGCGGTGAAGGATATGGATGGTGTTCTGTTTATCTGTGCAGATCACGGAAATGCAGAGAAAATGATTGACTACGAAACAGGTGAGCCACATACTGCCCATACAACCAATCCGGTACCGTTTATTCTCGTAAATGCGGATCCGAAGTATACACTGCGTGAGGGCGGATGCCTGGCAGATATTGCCCCGACCCTGCTTCAGATTATGGGATTAGAGCAGCCGAAAGAGATGACCGGAAAGAGTTTGTTAATCGAAAAATAAAAAAAAGAATAAGGAGAGCGAAAATGAAGGAATTTAAACCATTCAAAGAAGGAAAAGTAAGAGAAGTCTATGATAACGGGGACAGCCTGATCATTGGTCGCAACTGACCGTATTTCCGCATTTGACAACATTTTAAAGAACAGGATTACGGACAAGGGAGCCATTCCTGACCCAGATGTCAAAGTTCTGGTTTGATTTTACAAAGGATGTTGTTCCTAATCATATGATTTCTGTAGATGTCAAAGGATATGCCGGAATTTTTCCAACAGGAGCGTTTTGATGGAAACAGTATGATGTGCAAGAAGCTTGAAATGCTTCCAATTGAATGTATTGTTCGTGGATACATTACAGGTAGTGGTTGGGCAAGCTACAAAGAAAACGGCACGGTGTGTGGCATTAAGCTTCCAGAAGGACTGGTAGAGTCTGATAAGCTTCCGGAGCCGATTTATACACCGAGTACCAAGGCTGATCTTGGAGATCATGATGAAAATATCTCATTCGAAAAATCAGTAGAAGTATTAGAGAAAATTTATCCTGGAAAAGGACTTGATTACGCAACACAGATCAAGGATTGCACCATCGCTCTCTACAAGAAATGTGCAGAGTATGCACTTGGCAAAGGACATTATCATTGCAGATACCCAAGTTTGAGTTCGGTCTTGACGAGAACGGAAATATCGTGCTTGGAGATGAGATGCTCACACCGGACAGCTCAGATTCTGGCCACTGGAAGGGTACAAGCCGGGACAGGGACAGCCTTCTTTTGACAAGCAGTATGTCAGAGACTGGCTCAAGGCAAATCCGGACAATGATTTCCTTCTTCCGGAAGAAGTTGTTACAAAGACCGTTGATAAGTACAAAGAAGCATATGAGCTTCTGACAGGTAAGCCTTTTACAAGATAGATATAGGAGATCACAATGATTCAGAATAACAGTTATGATGCGGATACACTTCATGAGGAGTGTGGCGTCTTCGGAATGTATGATTTTGACGGTGCAGATGTAGCATCGACAATATATTATGGACTGTTTGCCCTTGCAGCACCGTGGCCAGGAGAGCTGCGGTATTGCAGTCAGCGATACCAGCGGTCCTAAGGGCAAGGTTCTTTCCTACAAGGGAATGGGACTTGTAAATGAAGTGTTCGCACCGGAAAATCTTGAGCAGATGAAGGGGGACATCGGAGTCGGACATGTACGTTACTCAACGGCCGGTTCTTCTACCCGTGAAAATGCCCAGCCACTCGTGTTAAATTATGTCAAAGGTACATTGGCACTTGCCCACAATGGCAATCTGATCAATGCACCGCAGCTTCGTAAGGGAGCTGGAATATACAGGAGCAATTTTCCAGACCACCATTGATTCTGAGGTGATTGCCTACTATATTGCGAGGGAACGGTTGAATTCCCAGTCAGCAGAAGAAGCTGTGCGCCGTGCGTGCCAGCGTCTTAAGGGAGCTTACGCACTGGTTGTGACAAGTCCGCGTAAATTGATCGGGGCGCGTGACCCATACGGCTTTAAGCCGCTTTGTATCGGAAAGCGTGACAATTCTTATATTATCACATCGGAAACCTGTGCACTTGACACCATTGGTGCAACATTTGTGCGTGATGTGCTGCCGGGAGAAGTTGTGACCATTTCTCCGGAAAAAGGTATTGAGTCCGATATGACCATGGCACTTCCGAAAGAAAAGGAAGCACGCTGTATTTTTGAATACATTTATTTCGCAAGACCGGACAGTCATATTGACGGGGTGAGTGTATATGCAAGCCGGATCAAGGCCGGAAAGTTTCTGGCACAGGATTCCCCGGTAGAGGCAGATCTGGTGACAGGTGTGCCGGAGTCCGGAAATGCTGCAGCACTTGGCTATTCTCTGGCATCCGGGATTCCGTATGGTACAGCCTTTGTCAAGAACAGCTATGGGGACGTACGTTTATCAAGCCAAAGCAGAACAGCAGGGAATCCAGCGTACAGGTGAAGCTGAATGTGCTGCGTGAGGCAGTGGCAGGGAAACGTGTCATTATGATCGATGATTCGATTGTAAGAGGTACGACATCGGATCGTATTGTGCGCATGTTAAGGGATGCAGGAGCAACCGAGGTGCATGTACGCATCAGTTCTCCGCCATTTTTATGGCCTTTGTTATTTCGGAACCGATATTCCGGCGCGTGAGCAGTTGATTGCCTACAACCGTACGATTGAAGAGATCTGCCAGATTATCGGAGCAGATTCCCCTTGGTTATCTCGGAATCGACCGTCTGAAAGAAATGGCGGAAGGACTTCCGATCTGTACCGGCTGTTTTACGGGCAAATACCCGATGGAACCGCCGAAACAGGACATTCGCGGAGAGTATTATGACAAAGAGATTGATCTTGAGCGCAAGATGAGCCGATAAGTTGTTACCAATGTATTCAAATAAAAAAGGAGAAGAACATGAGCACAGACAGATATACAAGCCCTCTTTCCGAGCGTTATGCCAGCAAGGAAATGCAGTACATTTTTTCCCAGGATATGAAGTTTTCCACATGGAGAAAACTCTGGATCGCACTGGCTGAGACAGAGATGGAACTCGGACTTTCCGAGAATGGAAAGCCGGTCATCACACAGGATATGATTGATGAGATGAAAGAACATGTCAATGATATTAATTATGATGTAGCAGTTGCACGTGAAAACTGGTGCGTCATGATGTCATGAGTCATGTGTATGCTTATGGACAGCAGTGCCCGAAGGCAGCCGGTATCATTCATCTGGGGGCTACTTCCTGCTATGTCGGAGATAATACAGACATCATCATTATGAATGAGGCATTAAAGCTCGTACATAAAAAACTGGTCAAACGTGATTGCGGAGCTGTCCAATTTTGCAGAAAAATATAAGGCACAGCCGACTCTGGCATTTACCCATTTCCAGCCGGCACAGCCGACAACGGTTGGCAAGCGCGCCACACTCTGGACACAGGAGTTTTTGATGGATCTCGAGGATCTGGAATATGTGATGAGCACCTTAAAGCTGCTTGGATCCAAGGGAACAACCGGTACGCAGGCAAGCTTTTTGGAGCTGTTTGACGGGGATCAGGAGACCATCGATAAGATTGACCCGATGATCGCAGCGAAGATGGGATTCAAGGAGTGCTATGCGGTATCCGGACAGACATATTCCAGAAAGGTTGATACCCGTGTGCTGAATATCCTTGCGGGAATCGCTGCAAGTGCACATAAGATGTCCAACGATATCCGTCTTCTTCAGCATCTGAAGGAAGTAGAAGAGCCTTTCGAAAAGATTCAGATCGGTTCCTCCGCTATGGCATATAAGAGAAATCCGATGAGAAGTGAGAGAATCGCTTCCCTGTCCAGATATGTGATGATCGATGCGCTGAACCCGGCGATCACCTCAGCAACCCAGTGGTTTGAGCGTACGCTGGATGACTCCGCAAACAAGAGACTGAGTGTTCCGGAGGGATTCCTGGCAATCGATGGTATTCTGGATCTGTACCTGAATGTGGTTGACGGGCTGGTAGTATATCCGAAAGTAATCGAGAAAACACATGATGGCAGAGCTTCCGTTCATGGCTACCGAGAATATCATGATGGACGCTGTTAAAGCTGGTGGTGACAGACAGGAGCTTCATGAGCGTATCATCCGTGAACTGTCCATGGAAGCAGGAAAGACCGTCAAAGGTAGAAGGAAAAGGACAACAACCTTCTGGAACTGATCGCTGCTGACCCGGCATTCAACCTGACCCTGGAAGAACTGGAAAAAACCATGGATCCGAAGAAATATGTGGGACGTGCCAAAGAGCAGACCGAAAGCTTTTATTGCAAAAGTTGTAAATCCGGTTCTGGATTCCCACAAGGAAATGCTTGGAATGACAGCTGAGATTAATGTATGATAAAAAGGTTGTTGATTTCTTTTTTTTATGAAATTCAGATCAGACACAGGAGGAATTTGAGTTATGATCAAAGCAGTAGTTGGAGCAAACTGGGGAGATGAAGGTAAAGGGTAAAATTACCGACATGCTCGCTGAGAAAGCTGATATTATCGTTAGATTCCAGGGTGGTGCAAATGCAGGACATACCATCGTAAATGACTATGGTAAATTTGCACTTCACCTTCTGCCGTCCGGTGTATTTTACGGACACACCACAAGTGTGATCGGCAAACGGTGTTGCACTGAATATCCCTGTATTTTTCAAAGAATACAATGAAGTTGTAATCGAAGGAGTTCCGGCACCGAAGATCATGATCTCTGACAGAGCACAGATCGTAATGCCTTATCATATTCTCTTCGATACGTATGAAGAAGAGCGTCTTGGCGGCAAGTCCTTCGGATCCACAAAGTCCGGTATCGCTCCGTTCTACTCCGATAAATACGCCAAGATTGGTTTCCAGGTAAATGAGCTTTTTGACGAGGAGCGCCTGAAGGAGAAACTGACAAGTGTTTGTGAGAACAAAGAACGTTCTTCTTGAGCATTTATATCATAAACCGCTTCTGAATGTTGACGAGCTTTTTGCAGAGCTGATGGAATACAAGAAGATGGTTGCACCATATGTATGCGACGTTTCCTTGTATCTGAATAATGCACTGAAAGAGGGCAAGGAGATCCTTCTTGAGGGACAGCTTGGAACTCTGAAAAGACCCTGACCATGGTATTTACCCAATGGTTACATCTTCTTCCACACTGGCTGCATACGGTGCAATCGGAGCAGGTGTGCCTCCATATGAGATCCAGAAGATCGTTGTTGTATGCAAGGCTTATTCCAGTGCGGTAGGTGCCGGTGCATTTGTTTCCGAGATTTTCGGAGAAGAGGCTGATGAGCTTAGAAGACGTGGTGGTGATGGCGGAGAATACGGCGCTACTACAGGACGTCCGAGACGTATGGGATGGTTTGACTGTGTTGCTTCCAAATACGGATGCCGTCTTCAGGGTGCTACAGATGATGTAGCATTTACAGTACTGGATGTTCTGGGATATCTGGATGAGATCCCGGTTTGTGTTGCTTACGATATCGACGGAGAGATTACCACAGACTTCCCCGACCACAGCCAGACTTGAGAAAGCAAAACCGGTGATCGAGAAGCTTCCAGGATGGAAATGTGATATCCGTGGAATAAAGAACTATGAGGATCTTCCGGAGAATTGCAGAAAATACATCGAATTCATCGAGGAGAAGATCGGATACCCGATCACCATGATCTCCAACGGACCAGAAAGAAATGATATTATCTACAGAAATAAATAATTTGAAAAGCGGCGGCAGGAGATTCGCTGCAAGAATATGTTACAGAGGATATGAAATGACTGCGCCGGAGAATTTTCTCCGGCGTGTTGTATATGGGGAGAAAAAGAATGAAGAATTTTAAAAGAATTGCTGCCATTTTAGGTGTGGTGGTTTTATTGGCGGCGTGCTGTATGCCTATGATCTTTGCTTTTGGAACCGGGGAGAATGCCCAGGGAAACTTTAAGGCTGCAGTAGGCGTTGTAATTCTGGTGCCAGTACTGGCTTGTATTCTGGATAGTACTTACCGGCTGTTAAACAAAGCCTGGGAGACGGATGGAGAGTGAAAAATATTATCTTTGATGTAGGAAAGGTATTGGTAGATTTTGAATGGGAAAAAATATTTGGACAGCTTTGACTTTCC
>VOFJ01002515.1_pt1 | contig 56624 bp, 68 predicted proteins | sample 5384081 | NCBI WGS metagenome assembly VOFJ01 (sample SAMN12384729, study PRJNA508395) | human gut metagenome | isolation source: healthy gut I | host: Homo sapiens | reverse complement strand
TTTTGCATTTTACTGCTCAATCGGCTTCATCGTGGGGAACAGCAGAACGTCCCGGATGGAGGCGCTATCGGTCAGCAGCATGACGCAGCGGTCGATGCCGATGCCCAGGCCGCCCGTGGGCGGCAGGCCGTACTCCAGCGCTGTGACGTAATCGTAGTCGACCTGCGCCTTGCAGTCGGGTTCGATGGCCTTGCGCTCGGCGACCTGACGCTCGAAAGGCGGCCCTTCTGGTCGATGGGGTCGTTCAGCTCGCTGAAGGCATTGCCGTACTCGGTAGCGCAGATAAAGTACTCAAACCGCTCGGTAAAAGCAGGGTCGTCCGGCTTGCGCTTGGCAAGCGGGCTGATCTCGACCGGGTAGTCATAGATAAAGGTGGGCTGGATGAGCTTGTCCTCGACGAAAGCGTCGAAAAACTCGGCCAGGATGGCGCCCTTGGTGGGTACTTCCGGCAGCTCGACATGGTGCTCCTTGGCGGCGGCGCGGGCATCCTCATCGCTCTTCCAGTCGTAGTAGTCTACCCCGGCGTACTTCTTCACCGATTCCGCCATGGTCAGGCGCTCCCAGTGGCCCATGTCGATCTGCTTGCCCTGATAGGGGATGACCATGCTGCCGCAGATCTTCTGGGCAAGGCGCTTGTACAGCTCCTCCACGAGGTCCATCATGCCGTGGAAGTCGGTGAAGGCCTGATACAGCTCGATGCTGGTGAACTCCGGGTTGTGCTTGGGGTCCATGCCCTCGTTGCGGAAGATGCGGCCCACCTCGTACACGCGGTCCATGCCGCCCACGATCAGGCGCTTGAGGTACAGCTCGGTCTCGATGCGCAGCACCATGTCCATGTTCAGCGTGTTGTGGTGGGTATAGAACGGGCGGGCAGAGGCGCCGATCTCGAAGGGGGTCAGGATGGGGGTATCCACCTCCAAGAAGCCCTTCTCGTCCAGATAGGCGCGGATTTCCTTCAGGATCTGGCTGCGCTTGACGAAGGTGTCCTTCACCTCGGGGTTTGCAATCAGGTCCACGTAGCGCTGACGGTAACGCATCTCGGTGTCGGTCAGGCCGTGGAACTTCTCGGGCAGGGGGCGCAGGCTCTTGGCCAGCAGGGTCAGCTCGGTGGCGCGCACGCTCAGTTCGCCGGTCTTGGTGCGGAACACCTCGCCCTTGACGCCGATGATATCGCCCACGTCCAGCTTCTTGAAGGCGGCATAAGGCTCGTCGCCCCAGCTCGTCGCGGCGGACGTAGAGCTGGATGTCGCCCTTATCGTCCCGCAGGTGGGCAAAGCTTGCCTTGCCCATTACGCGCTTGGACATCATACGGCCAGCCAGCGCCACAGTCTTGCCGCTGTCGGTCTCGTTGGGCAGGTCGGCAAACTCGGCCTTCAGGTCGGCAGAGTAGGCATCCTGCGGGTACTTGGTCAGGGTGAAGGGGTCGTGGCCTGCAGCCTGCAGGTCGGCCAGTTTCTGGCGGCGCACCTGCACCTGCTCGCTCTCGGACAGGCCCTGCGCCGGGTTCTTCTTTTGTTCTTCCATGGTTTCTCCTATTCGTTTGGCCTGCTCAGCCTGCAGCGTGGGTAATGTTCAGCACGGTGTACTCCACGGTGTGGCCGGTGGGCAGCAGCACTTCGGCCTTGTCGCCCACAGCCTTGCCCAGCAGAGCGTGGCCCACGGGGCTTTCGTCGCTGATCTTGCCGTTCAGGGGTCGGCTTCGGTGCGGCCCACAAATGTCGTACTCCTCGTTCTCGTCCTCGCCGGTCATGAGGATGGTGACGTGGGTGCCCACAGAGACATTGTCCACGCTCAGCTCGCTCTCATCAATGATGACGGCGTTCTTGATCATCTGCTCCAGTTCGGTGATGCGGTTCTCCACCAGACCCTGCGTATTCTTGGCCTCGTCGTACTCGCTGTTCTCGGAAAGGTCGCCGTGGCTGCGTGGCTTCCTTGATCTCTTCGGCCAGCTCCTTGCGGCGCACGGTCTTGAGGTATTCCAGCTCCTCCTGCACGGCCTTCAGGCCGGCAGCGGACATTTTGATTTCTTGTGCCATTGGGGAATCTCTCCTTGTCTATTGGATTGGTGCGCAGCCGCAAAGCCGCGCACGAGTGCTATTTTGACTGTTCTATTATAATGGCAAGCTGCGGGATTGTCAATAAAAACGACGCTTCTGCAACGCAAAAACCGCGCAAAAAGCCCCGCCGGCAGAGGGAATTGCCAGCGGGCTCCGGAAATGTCAATATGAACTTAACCTGGTTCTCCTATCAGGAGAGCTGTCGAGCGGATACGAGGCGGAGAGGTTTAATCCTCCGCACCCTCATCCAAATTGCCCAGCTTCTTGGCCTGCTCCACCACGGCGGGCACCAGCATCTCGGGCAGGATCTCGTAGCGGGCAAACTCGGTGGTGAACCAGCCGCGGCCCTGGGTGATCTGCCGGATAAAGGTGGTGAAGTTGCTCAGCTCAGCCAGCGGGATCTCGGCAATGACGGTCTGCATGCCATCCTCATCGGGTTCCATGCCCAGCACGCGGCCGCGGCGCTTGGTCACATCGCCCATGATATCGCCGGTGTTGTCGTTGGGGACATGGGCCTTCAGGGTATGGATGGGCTCCAGAATGACGGGGCCGGCCTCGGGCATTGCGGCCTTATAAGCCAGCTTTGCAGCCATGATAAAGGCCATCTCGGAGCTGTCCACGGGGTGGTAGCTGCCATCCAGCAGGGTAGCCTTCAGGCCGACCACAGGATAACCGGCCAGCACGCCCTTTTCGGCGGCAAGGCGGACACCCTTTTCTACAGCCGGGAAGAAGTTCTTGGGCACGCTGCCGCCGAACACCTTTTCCTCAAACACGACCTGCTCGCTGTCACAGGGCTCGAAGTTGATGACGACATCGCCGAACTGGCCGTGGCCGCCGGTCTGCTTCTTATGGCGGCCCTGCTTCTGGCAGGCCTTGCGGATGGACTCACGGTAGGCAATGCGAGGAGCTTCCAGACCGATCTCCACGCCGAACTTATTCTTCAGCTTGGCCTTGACCACATCCAGATGCTGCTCACCCAGGCCACCAATGATCTGCTGGTGGGTCTCGGCATTATTGACGTAGCTCAGGGGTCGGATCTTCTTCCATCAGGCGGGCCAGCGCGCTGGAGATCTTGCCCTCATCGCCCTTTTTGGCCACGGTGACTGCCATGAACAGGCTGGGCAGCGGGAAGGTAGCGGCAGGCAGCTTGACCACGCGGGAAGCGTCGCAGAGGGTGTCGCCGGTCTTTGCGCTGACCAGCTTTGCCACAGCGCCGATGTCACCGGCACCGATGCCGTCGGTCTCGACCTGCTTCTTGCCGATGACGGTCAGGGGCTTGCTGATCTTCTCGGTCTCGCCGGTGCGGGCGTTGACGAGAGCAGCGCCGCCGGTCACCTTGCCGCTGATCACGCGCAGGTAGCTCAGCTTGCCCACGAACGGATCAGCCACAGTCTTGAAGACATAGGCTGCGGTGGGCTCAGTCTCATCACAGTGCAGCTCCACAGGCTCGCCGCTGGCATTCTCGGCCAGGATGGCGGCATCGTGCTGCGGGCTGGGCAGGAGCTTGTGCATATTGAACAGCAGCATATCCAATGCCTGCTGGTTGACGGCGCTGCCGCAGAACACGGGGGTGATCAGGCCGTCCTTAACGCCCTTGCGCATCCCCTCGACGATCTCCTCGGTGGTGAAGGGGCTCGCCGCCGAAGAACTTCTCCATCAGCTCATCGTCGGTCTCGGCGATGGCCTCACTCATAGCCTCGATCAGGCCTTGGAAGCGGTGGCCGATGTCGGGCAGCTCCACTTGGATCTGCTTGCCGCTCTCGTACTTGAAGGCCTTCTGGCTGAACAGGTTGATGTACACAGGGGGGGGTGCCGTCGTCCAGCTTTGCGGGCACAACACAGGGGCAGACGGTGGAGCCGAACGGATCTTCATCTCCTCCAGGATCTTGAAGTAGTTGGCGTTTTCCAGGTCGCACTTGGAGACGAACACCATGGTAGCCTTGCCATTCTTGCGGGCCAGCTGGAACGCCTTTCTCCGCACCCACAGTCACGCCGCTGCGGCCGGACACGCACACCACCAGCACGCTCTCGGCTGCGCGGATGCCCTCGTACTCGCCTGCTTCAAAGTCGAACAGACCCGGTGCATCGATCAGGTTGTACTTGATGCCCTCGTACTCCACCGGCACAACGGACGCCGACAGGCTGGCCTTGCGCTTTGCTTCCTCGGGATCAAAGTCCGAAACAGTAGTGCCGTCCTCGACCCGGCCCATACGCTCGGCAGCGCCCGAAAAATAGACCAGCGCCTCGGTGAGCGTGGTCTTGCCGCTGCCGGCATGACCGGCAATCAGAATATTGCGGATGTTGTTGCTTGCGTATTTCATATCGGTTTTTCCCTCATTTCCGCCGCACGGAGCGTTCTCTCCGTTTTTGTGGCATATTTTACAAAGATAATACCACATCTGAAACGATTTTTAAATATATCGTTTCAAATTTTAGCAAAAAAAAGCCTGCCAAACTTCCGGGCACTGTTTTGTGCAAGTTGACATTGCGGTGCAGAAACCGTTTGCAAAAAGGCAAAACTCCCGGCAGCGCGTGCAGGCGCGAGACCGGGAGTTTTCGTTGCAAATATGCGGGTTTTATGGTATGCTGTAAGTGCCGCTTCGGCGGTAAGGGCGTTGATTGCATAATCGGTGGTCTAGCTCCTTCCGGCTGCGCGCCAGAGGGGACGAAAAAACTTTAACTTTTTGCTTCCCCTGACGCGAAAGCGGAAAGGGGGGATGCCTCATGACGTTTGAACAGGTCGTGCTGTTGCTCACGCTGCTTGGCGGAGCAATCTACATTACCTTCGAGATCACATGGACGATTTCCAATGGCAAAAAGAAATGACCGCTCATGCCCTCAGAAAGCAAGCGGTCATTCTTTACGACTGATTAGCCGGATGAGGAGCTGACCATTGCAGTCAGCGCTCTTTCTATTCGTAGTATAGTCTATTTTTCCGGGTTTGTCAAGCCGCAGACCCGCCGGAAGAGGCAGGAGGTTTTACGCGATGAAACGCGAGGATTATATCAACTGGGACGAATATTTTATGGGCATTGCGCTGCTTACCGCCATGCGCTCCAAGGATCCCAACAGTCAGGTGGGTGCGTGCATCGTAAGCCCGGAAAATAAGATTCTTTCCTTAGGCTACAACGGGATGCCCATGGGCTGCAGCGATGACGAGATGCCCTGGGAGCGGGAGGGCGCCCCCCTGCAGACCAAGTATATGTACGTCTGCCATGCCGAGCTGAACGCCATCCTCAACAGTGCCCACAACAACCTGAAGGGTGCCCGGGTGTATGTGACCCTGTTCCCCTGCAACGAGTGCACCAAGGCCATCATCCAGTCCGGCATTGCCGAGGTGGTGTACTACGGCGACAAGTACCACGACAGCGATTCCAGCATTGCGGCGCGGTTCATGTTCGAGCACGCCGGTGTCCGGCTGACCCCTATAAGCCCACCGGACGCCGGGTAGAGCTGGAGCTGTAAGCTTCCTCTTGACCTTCCCGATGCAACGTACTATAATAGAATCATAGCTTGAATAAATATTCAAGAGCGTTTGCATAGAGAGGGAAATATACAATGGAACTGAAAAATCGCAGCTTTTTGAAGCTATTGGACTACACCCCCGCCGAGATCGGGCAGCTGCTGGAGCTGGCCGCTGACCTGAAAGCAAAAAAAGAAGGCCGGTATCCGTCATGGACCAGCTGCGGGGCAAAAAAATATTGCTCTGATCTTTGAAAAGACCTCCACCCGCACCCGCTGTAGCTTTGAGGTGGCCGCCCACGATCTGGGCATGGAAGTGACCTATCTGGACCCCTCCGGCAGCCAGATCGGCAAAAAGGGAGTCCATCGCCGACACGGCGCGGGTGCTGGGCCGGATTTACGACGGCATCGAGTACCGGGGCTTCGGACAGGAAATTGTGGAGGAGCTGGCAAACTACGCTGGTGTTCCGGTGTGGAACGGCCTGACCAATGAGTTCCACCCCACCCAGATCCTGGCTGATTTCCTTACCATTCAGGAGCATTTCGGTCACCTGAAGGGCATCCACTTCGTTTACTTCGGCGACGCCCGCTACAACATGGGCAACAGCCTGATGGTGGGCTGCGCCAAGATGGGCTTACACTTTACCGCCTGCGCCCCCAAAAAGTACCAGCCCGACCCCGCACTGGTGGAGCAGTGTCAGGCCATTGCCGCCCAGAACCGGGGCGACCCTCTCCTTTGAGGAGGATCCCGTCAAGGCAGCAAAGGGCGCGGATGTGCTGTACACCGATGTGGGTGTCCATGGGCGAGCCGGTTGAGGTGTGGGCGGAGCGCATCCACGACCTTGCCCCCTACCAGATCAATCAGGATCTGATGAATATTGCAGGCCCGGATGCAGTATTTATGCACTGTCTGCCCGCCTACCACGACCACAAGACCACCGTGGGCAAGGAGATGGGTGAGCGCTTTGGCCGCGACGCCATGGAGGTGACCGACGAGGTATTCGAAGGCTCCCAGAGCATCGTGTTTGACGAGGCCGAGAACCGGATGCACACCATCAAGGCGGTCATGGCGGCCACCTTGGGATATCAGGAATAAAAAGATAAGCCCGGAAGGTTCGCAGACCCTCCGGGCTTATTCTATCTGAAAATAATTTTCCGCCTAGCGATCATTCCGAAACTGCATTCTGCAGTTTCAGCACGCCTGCCTGCGTCAGGCGCTTACGCAGCAGCGCACCCACGATGCAGGACACCACGATCTTTGCAAGATCCAGCGCAATGAAGGGGTAGACGCAGACGGTCAGTGCGTAGCCCAGCTCGCACTGCATCTGGAACACGAACCATGCGGTGCCCAGCACATAGCAGGCGGCATCACCCAGCACCAGACCCACAGCGGAGACCACCGGGTTGCCCTTGCTCTTTTCAATGAACATCCCGCCGATGAAGGCCAGCAGCAGATAGCCCACCAGATAGCCGCCGGTAGGGCCTGCCAGCTTGGCAAGGCCGGCACCGTAGCCGGAGAACACAGGAATACCGATGGCGCCCAGTACCAGATAGATGACCACGCTCAGGGTGCCGAACTTCGGTCCAAGCAGCCATGCGGTCAGGCAGATAACAAAGTTTGCCAGCGAGATGGGCACGGCTCCGATGGGCACGGTCAGCGGGCCCAGCACGCACAGCACGGCAGCCATCACCGCGGTGACAGCCATCTGATAGGTAGTCAGTTTTTTGTCTTTCATGGTCAGTTTTCCCTCTGTTTTTTCGTTTTGTAAGGCATCTGTGCCCGAGTATACCGCACCGGTACGCCACAGGTCAACGGAAAAGTTTGCAAAGGGTTTACAATCAGAATTTTGATTGTAATACTGTGGAAAGTATGTTAAAATAAAAATGACCGCCCACAGTCTCACAAACACTGAGCGGTCATTCTTATTGACTACTTAGCCGAAGGAAACTGACCCTTGCAGCCAGCACCCTTTCTATTTGTAGTATAGCCTATTTTGTACGAAATGTCAAGAAAAAAACACGGAGGTTCCCATGGGTGGAGGTCATGTATCGCGGCCGGATTTCGGGATGCCGCAGCCGGATGCGGCGTACCCGCTGACCGAGTTCTATCTGCTGGCGCAGCAGGCGCTGGAAAAAAGCGGCAGCTTTATGCTGCCCGCCCTCTACGCAGGGCTGCAAGCCCCTGCCCGGCGCATCTACCGGGAGGAGGCTGCCGGATATCTGCAGCTTGCGGCTGCTCCGGCAGAGGGCCTGACCCGGCTGCTCTCCCCTGCCCGGATGCAGCTTTTATACAGCAGCTTGCAGGTGCAACCGGACGGCGCCCCCGCCGCCCTTTTGCTGACCGAGGAGTGTACCCGCCTGACCGTGGCGGTGCAGCTGCTGCCGCCCTTTGTGTGGGAGGACCCGCTGCCGCCGCTGCCGGATGTTCCGGCGGCGCTCACCCTGCAATTGACCATGCAGGACGTGATGGCCATCGACACCGCCCCCGCCGCACTGGCGCAGAAGCTGGTGCACAGCACCGATGGCAAACGCTGGCTGCACCACCCCAAGGCCGAGACCTTTCTCTCCGAGCGGCTGGCGCTGCTGCAAAGGGTCTATAAATAAAGAAGGAGCACCCTCCCCTCTTTTACTTTCTGCGATTCCGTGGTATACTGACCGGTAAACCGACAGGATATCCAACCTCTGTCGGAGAACGTGGACGTGCCTTGCGGTCCGGTGCGTCCGGCACACAAAAAATGGAAGGAACCGGGTTTTATTCTGCAATAATCGGGGATGCTGAGCCGTATATTGAGTGAACGTCCCCGTGAGAACCACAAACATTCCATCGAGAAGCCCGCTTCCGGGCATCCAAGGAGAGTTTATACAATGGGACAGCTGACCAGAAACGAAGTATTTACCTTGGCGGTGCAGCGTTACAGCGACACCGTCTACCGCACTGCGGTGCATAATTGCCGCTGCACAGCCGATGCTGAGGATGTGGTGCAGGATGTGTTTGAAAAGCTGCTGCACTACAACAGCATCTTTGAGAGTGAGGAGCATCTCAAAGCATGGCTGCTGCGGGTGGCCATCAACCGCTGCCGGGACCTGACCCGCGCCGCCCACCAAAAGGACACCGAGCTGGACGAGAACCTGCCCGCCCCCGATGTTCTGGAGGAGGACGGCAGCGTGCTGGATGCCATCCGCACCCTGCCGGAAAACTACCGCAATGCCATCTATCTGCATTACTACGAAGGATACACTGCGGCAGAGATCGGGCGGATGATGGCGGTGCCCACAAACACGGTACTAAGCTGGCTGCGGCGCGCACGGGCACAGTTACATACGATGCTGAAGGAGGAGATCGAAGATGAGGTGGTATGAATATAAGATGGAGGTCGATGACCTGACTGCCCCGGACGATCTGAAAGCAAAGCTGCTGGCCATGACCGACACCCTGACCGCGGAGGAAAAGGCTGAGCCCATGATGGCTGCCCCTGCCCCGCAGACCGCTGCACCCGCAGCACCCCTGAACACCGAAGCCAAGAAGAAAAAGCCCATCCACTTCCCGGTAAAGCAGCTGGGCACGCTGGCTGCCTGTCTGGCCGTGTGCGTGCTGGGTTACAGCACCCTGCATCTGGGCATCGGGATGGGCAGCGCAAAAAGCAGCGCGCCCGCCCTGTACGCAGCCGAAGGCGCTGCCGACAGCTCCGCTGCCTCTGTGGCAGCGGGCGGGTTTGATCTCCAGCATGCCGCGCTGGACAGCACCCCCGAGGCGGTGAATTACAGTCTGGAGGCAGACGACCGCTCTCTGGAAACGGAGTACAGCGGCACCGGCAGCACCGAGGCTACTGCGCCTGCGGTGGACAGTGCCAAGATCATCTACACCGCCAATCTGACGCTGGAAAGCAAGGATTACGAAGCAGCCCGCAGTGCACTGGACAGCGCTCTTGCCGAGGCGGGCGGCTATCTGGAATCCAGCAGCGAGTACACGCGCACCGGTTCCAGCCGCTCCGTAAGCCTGACCTACCGGGTGCCGCAGGCCAATTACCAGAGCTTTCTGGACGCTGTGGCCGCTGCCGGTAATGTGACCTATCGCAGCCAGCAGGCCGATGATGTGACCACCCAGTATATGGACGTGTCCGCGCGGCTTTCTAATCTGCAGGCACAGCGCACCCGCTTACAGCAGCTGCAGGCACAGGCCGAAACTCTTTCGGACTTGCTGCAGATTGAGGACTCTCCTCACCGAGGTGCAGTCCCAGATTGAGAGTTGGCAGAGCCAGCTGGACTGGTACAGCGATCAGGTGCAGCAGTGCACCGTGTATATCGACCTGAACGAGGTGCAGACCTACACACCCGCCGACGAGGGCTTCTTCTCCCGCATCGGCACGGCCTGTCTCCGGCTGGGGCAACTTTGTGAATGGCTTGCAGCAGCTGGTAGTAGCGCTTGGCCTCCGTCTGGCCGCTGGCAGTGCTGGCGTGCGCTGCTGTTGCCATGGCGCTTGCATGGCGCAAAAAGCACCCGAAGAAGTGACCCCATAGAAATCCATTTTCCGCATAAAGGCTTCCCCCGGGCTGGGGGAAGCCTTTTGTTCAACCCTGCTGAAAACAACCACTGTCCCGCCGGGCTGCTGCACCGGGAGGCAGGGGTGGTTTTGTATATTTTGCAGTACTTATTACACGCCGGAATAAGCCGAGAAGCCGCCGTCCACCGGCAGACAGATACCGGTGATGAAACCGGCTGCATCATTGTTCAGCAAAAACAGCAGTGCGCCCACAAGGTCTTTTTCACTGTCGCCAAAGTGTCCCATGGGGGTGGCAGCAAGGATCTTTTTGGTGCGGTCGGTGGGGGTGCCGTCCTCGTTGAAGAGCAGCTTTGCGTTCTGCTCGCTGGCAAAGAAGCCCGGAGCGATGGCGTTGACCCGGATGCCCACCTTGCTGAAGTACCGCCAGCCACTGGGTAAAGTTGGTCACAGCGGCCTTGGAGCCGGAGTAGGCGGGGATCTTGGTCAGGGGCAGGTAGGCATTCATGCTGGAAATGTTCAGAATGTTGCAGCCCTCGCGCCCTACCATCTGCCGTGCAAAGGCCTGCGTGGGCAGCAGGGTGCCGATGAAGTTCAGGTTGAACACCATCTCCACGCCGCTCTCGTCTAGATCAAAGAAGGTGACGGTGTCGCTTTCCAGATCGGCCATCTCAAAATATTCCTTGTCCGTATTGGCGCGGGCGTTGTTGCCGCCGGCACCATTCACAAGGATATCGCAGGGGCCAAAGTCTGCCAGCACATCCTCGGCTACCTGCAGGCAGTTGGCCTTGTTCATCACGTTGCAGGTGTAGCCCTTGGCGGTGCCGCCCTCGGCTTCGATCTCGTCCGCAAGCTCCTTGAGCTTATCCATGTTGCGGCCCAGCAGCGCCACCTTTGCGCCCGCCCGGGCCAGCGCCTTGGCAAAAATGGAGCACAGCGTGCCGCTTGCGCCGGTGACGACAGCCACCTTGCCGGTGAGATCTGTGTTCAGTACATTCTTTTCCATAACATCCTCCTGTTACAGCTGTATTCATTGGCTAGAGTATAACAGAAAAAGACGGTCTTTGCCAGAACGTTCTTATTATAAAATGGGAAAGTTTTACGCTTTTTGCCGGGCAACAAACACGATATCCTCCGGATGCAGTGCAGACGCAATCGTGCAAAATCGCAAAAATGACCGTTTTTACCTTGAAGATCTTCTAACTCTTCCAAAGCAAAAGCAGTATGATAAATGCATGACAAACACATACTGACTTCGGCTGCGCTGCCCGCAGCGGGCTACACTGTTCAAGCCGCAGCGGGCTGCGCCTATGACCCACAGAGTTTTGAACAATGTGGGCATTCAGACCTGGAAACACAGCATTCCGCACCCACAATGTTCAACCCGAACGATGTGAACATTTAACGTAGGACAGTTTCTTTTTTTGCACACTGATCAAATATAAAAAGTTATAATAATATTCTACACTGTTCACGCTGCACAATGTGCAACAGCGGCGGCGCTTCCCACTTTGATGTGAACACAAAAAAAGCAGGTTGAATTTAAAAAATTCAACCTGCTTGGTGGTTGCGGGGGCCGGATTTGAACCAACGACCTTCGGGTTATGAGCCCGACGAGCTACCGTACTGCTCCACCCCGCGATATTTACTTTTTTTTTTTTGCTTTTCAGCGGCTCTCGCTGACTGCTCAAGTATAATACCACAGAGCGGGTAGAATGTCAACCCTTTTTGAGAAAAATTTTCGTATTCTCCTGCCGCAGCTTTTAACGCACCATTGTCCGGTGCTGTGCGCGGTATTCGGCGGGGGTGATGCTGTACAGACGGCGGAAGGTTTTCAGGAAGCTGCTGTAATCCGGAAAGCCGCTTTCGGTGCAGGCATTCAGGACGGAAACGCCCTCTTCCAGCGCCTTGCGGCAGTGCTGCATCCGCAGATAGGTCAGGTAGTTGTGGATGCTCTCCATGGTGCACTCCTTGAACGCACGGGAAAGGTGCTCCCGGCTGGCGTAAAGCTCTTGCGCCAGCTGCGCGGTGGTAAGGGTCGGGTCCTGATAATGGGTCTGAAGGTAGGCCACCGCGCGCGACCAGTACACTGGTGCTGCTGGGTGTTCTAATCCCTGACTGTTCCGGGTAAAGCAACGAATACGTTGCCCCCATTTCTCTGAAGATATCCTGCATCTAAAGGGGAATGGGGGCATTTTTTATCAAAAATCAACTGAGAGGAGTAAAAGCTATGGAGATCTGCTCCCGTTTTACCGGCATGGAGCGCAAGAACGGCGCTTTCCTGCTGCATACTGATAACGCTGATGTCAAGGTCTGCTTTGTGACCGATGAGATCGTCCGCGTCCGCGCAAGCTTTGACCATGAGCTGGCAGAGGAGCCCTACGTCCTGATGACCACCGCATGGGAGGATCGGATAAAGCCACTCCCTGACGCAGCCCTTTACAGGTCTACACGCATCCACCACACGCCCGATTCTTACACCAAACGCGAACTTGTCGGGGCGGGGCCCCTCCATCTTGCTTACGCAAGACCGTTCGGTCGCTTAAAAGCCCCACTGGGGCTTTCATTGCTCCGCTGCGCTTCGCAAACACGAACTTGTCGGGGCAAGGCCCCTCCATCTTGCTTACGCAAGACCGTTCTGTCGCTTAAAAGCCCCACTGGGGCTTTCATTGCTCCGCTGCGCTTCGCAAACGCGAACTTTTGAAAACACGTCACTTTCGGCAACTTGCAAGAAAAGACAAGGGAAACTTTGGCAAAAGAGAGGCTGGACGGTGCCAGCCCTCTTGACAAGGAAAAACACAAGGCTCTTTATTATAATAAAGCTATAAGAACATAATAAAGGCAATTATTTGAAATTTTTGAAAAAACAGAAATCATTTTGATGATATGGGACGTTTTAATAGACAGGAAGGGGGTGAACCGTATCCAGACAGAATTATTGCTGCGGAAAGTGCAGAGCGGAGATACGGGTGCGCTGGACACTCTGATTACAGCGTACTATCCACAAATTCTGAACTATTGCCGTTGGCATACAGCGGACGAGCAGCAGGCGCAGGATGCAGCACAGGAAACCTTTTTGAAAGCGGTGCGCTGGCTGGATTCCTGTGGTGGATTTCAGGGGGCATTCCGTCCCTTTCTGTACAAAATCGCAAAAAACATTTGCATCGATCTGAACCGTTACGATGGAGCGGACGGAGGTATCGCTGGAGAGCTTGCCGGGCGAACCCGCCTATCAGGAAAGCGGCTTTGCTGCGGCAGAGGAGAAAGCAAACCTGCGAGCGCTGACGGCCCAGCTGGAGCCGGAACAGCGGGAACTGGTATTGCTGCGGTTCGCACAACAGCTTAAATTGCGGGAGATCGCGCAGATCACAGGTCTGCCCCCCCTGCGCACAGTGCAGTCCCGCCTGCGTGCCGCATTGAAAACCTTGAAAATGCAATTGGAAAAGGAGGACTGGAGATGAATCGAGCCTTTGAAAAAGAACTGTCCAGAGCACTGGCGACAGAGCTTGACACAGCCGCACCGAAAACGCTGCTGCGCCGCTGCCGGGCGGAACATGTCGTAAAACAACGGAGTGATTGGCGTGATTTGCTGCACTGCCAGTTCAAATTGCTGGGCTGGAAGGTCTGGGCGTTGGAAGCAATGGCGGCACTGGCGTTGTACAGTGTGGGCCGGGAACTTGCCCGCTGTGGGAGAAGGCATGGACATTACGCAATGCACTGTTTGGTCTGAGCACACTTGCCATGCTGACAGCCCTGCTCGGTCTGCCGTTTTTATACCGGGCAAGCCAATATAAGATGCTTGAACTGGAACAAGCCACATATGCAGGAATCGGTCGTCCACTGGTGATGCGGTTTTTGCTGCTGCTGGCGGGGGAAACGATCCTGCTGGGAGTGCTGGTACTCAATGTGCGGGCAGCCGTGCCATGGAGCATCGGGCAACTGCTGGCGGTGCTGACCGTGCCATTCCTAACCGCAAACAATGAGCTGCTTCTGCTGCTGCGCTGGGTGCGCCCGGAATGGATGATGACCGGGGCGGTACCACTGTTTGCAGGGCAGCTGTGTTTGCTGCGGTTCGTGCAATTATCGGAACTGCCGAAAGGTCTGCCGCTGGCGGCGGGTGTACTGGTGCTCTGCATGGTGTTGCAGTGCATCCGGCTTGCCGCCCGGTCAGAATATATTGCAAGAAGCTTGAAAGGAACAAGTCATGGAACTGAAAATTCAGAATATTACAAAGCGATACCGGGATAAAACGGCGGTGGATGATGTGTCCATCACTCTCACGCCGGGTGTGGGGGGCTGCTGGGGGCGAATGGTGCAGGCAAAACAACCTTAATGCGGATGCTGGCGGGCATTCTGCGGCCCAGCAGTGGCCGGATTTTGTGCGATGGGGTGGAGATTGGGACGCTTGGTGCGGCCTACCGGGAAAAAAACTGGGGTATCTGCCGCAGGAATTCGGGTTTTACCCGGAATTCACGGTGCAGGACTATCTGGAATATATGGCGGCGCTCAAGGGTCTGCCGCGCACAGAGGCTGCCCGGCAGATCGACGCACTGCTGGAGCGGGTAAGCCTGACTGAGGTGCGCCGCAAAAAGATCATAAAGCTTTCCGGCGGTATGAAGCGCCGGGTAGGCATCGCACAGGCACTGCTCAACGACCCGGAAATTCTGATTTTAGATGAACCTACGGCAGGGCTGGACCCCGGAGAACGGGTGCGCTTCCGCAATCTGCTGTCGGAGTTTGCGCAGGAACGGATCGTTCTCATTTCAACGCATATCGTTTCGGATGTGGAATACATTGCGGCCGAAAATGCCGTGATGAAGGCTGGCAAAATCATTGCACAGGACACCACCGAAGGGCTGGTAAAGCAGATCGAAACCAAGGTCTGGCAGGGAAATATCCCGATGGAACAGCTTGCCCGGTGGGAACACCGACTGCGGGTGGTGAACCTGCGCAACGAGCCGGACGGAACGGTAACATTGCGGTATCTGGCGGATGCACCGCAGCTGCCGGACAGCATCCCGGCACAGCCCAGACTGGAAGATCTGTATCTGTGGCTTTTCCCAGAGGAAATGGAGGAAGCAAAATGAACCTGTATCGTTTGGAATTGAAACGTGTGTGCAAAACCCGTATGACAGCGATTCTGCTGGCCATTGCGCTGGTGCTGGCTGTGGTCATGGGCATATCTGCCGGTGACCTTTATCGGCTGGACGGAACTGGATGCCAGCGGAAACAAAGTAAGTTACACGGGTCTGAAAGCAATCAGGAAACGGCAGGAGCAGCAGGTATCCGGTACCATCACGCCGGATGTCATGCAGGAAGCACTGGAAGCCTATCAGCGGGTGTACCGGCAGTATGATGCAAGCTCCATCAACGATATCCCGGTCGAGGTATTTTATAAAGAACTTGCCCGGTATCAGCCTCTTGTGAACAACGCAAAGGAAGCCTTTGCCGACCCGAAAACCGGCATGGCACCGGGCATGATGGGGCTGACCGCAGAGGATATGCAGAACTTTTACAGCCAGCTCCCCAAACGGCTGGAATCGGTGATTTGGCTGGAACAAGACGGAAAGACCGGCTATGAGCAGGCGCAGGCCATTGCACAGAAAAAGTTCGATGCTGTACAAAAACCGTTCACCTATTCATTTGGGGTCAGTCCAGACGCAATGGATTACCAGACGCCTGTTGAGCTTGCTGCTCACCCTGCTGTGCGCGGTGATTGCGGCCCCGGTGTTTGCATCGGATGCACAGACCGGGGCGCAGGACATCCAATTGTGCACAAAAACGGCGGTCTGCGGCTAGCAGCGGCAAAGCTAGCGGCGGCGTTTAGTATCACAGGGGCGGCGTATCTGCTCTGCGGCGTGGTGTGGATCATGGTCACGAATGCTCTATTTGGCTGGGAAAGTACCCAAACTTCCGTGCAATGGCTGTTTTCTGTGACCAGCCTGCTGCCGTATACCGTTGGCCAGATGGAGTGGGTCATGCTGGTGGCAAACTTCCTGATCTTCTTTGCGGAGGTGGCCTTTGTGCTGATGGCATCCGTATGGGCCAAGAACAACCTGACCGCTTTGTCTGTGGCGCTGATCAGTGTGATGGCACCGCTGATTGTTTATATGGTCGTGCCGGGCTCCTTCGGAGAATGGCTGTCCACCCTGATTCCGGCAGGGGGCATTGGACTTTCCAACGCATTACTGTATAAAATGATTGGCTTTGATTTTCTCTATGCAGGCGGGCATGCCTTCTTTCAGGCAGATGTACTGCTGGCATCGGCACCGATCAAGATCGTTCTGCTCGTTGGATTGGCAGCATGGGGGTATCTGCGAAAGACCAAAGTGACTTAAGAGGAAACGCTACTGAAAAAAAAAGTTCATCGGATGCATAGAAAACTGCATCGGATGAACTTTTGTGTCCTAAGCTCCCTGCCATGAATCATGGTTGTTGATGTACATTTGATGCGTGGTCTAACATTCTTTCCACAACTTTCTCGTATTATCTTTCAATAACAAGCACAAAGGCAGGCACACCATGTTTCCATAGTGTACCTGCCTTTTTTTCGTCTTTACGGGTTCAGTGTACCTACTACACCAATCCGCCTATTCAATTCTTACACCACACCGCTTTGTAAGGCTCCTTTTCGGGAAAACGTCCCAAAATTGGTGTAGTTGTGGTGTAGTACCGCAGATGTTGTTTGAAATCCGTTTTAAATTTCACCGTATCCGCGCTTTATTTTTGCGTTTTACTGCTCGATCGGCTTCATCGTGGGGATACTTTCCAGAACCAGCTTACAATGCTTCGTGATGCTTCACAATCGCGTTTTTACTTGCATTCCCGGTATTTATAATCCTTCGTGATTCGCCGTCATTCTCGTAGTTTTGCTGTCAATTTGCTGTCCTTGGAAGAATTTTGCTGTCAGACAAAATGCTCAGTAAGAGCCCTCTTTTGCTATCAAAAAATATCCAGTGTAGCAGCCAAACGCTCAAATGATTCCTGTTTTTTCTCCTCGGTCGCCTCGGCATAAATGTCCATCGTGGTCTGAATATCCTTATGCCCCATGACCGATTGGATGACCTTCAGGTTGGTCTCTTTTTTCGCAAAGCCTTGTGCAGAACGTGTGTCGCAGATGATGTGCCGAAAAGTCCGGCAGCAGAACCGCTTCGCGATGCTGCTTCTTTGCTTCTACTTCCTCGCCTGCGTTGTAGTCTGCAATAATGCGCTTGATGGCGCGGTTCACAGATTGCGGATTCGGAACATTGCCAAAGCGGTTGCAGAAGATGAAGCCCGTCATACCATCAATCTCCACATCGTTCCAGCCGGATTCTTTCTGCTCCTCATGCAGCATTTCAAAGGCATCCTTCACAGTATCAAACATAGGGATCGTCCGAACGCCTGCTTCCGTTTTAGGTTTCGAGATGTGCAGAACAGAATTGCAGCTTTCGCCCACCGGGTAATAGACCAGACTGTGATTGATACTGATAGTGCGCCGCTCATAGTCCAAATCATCCCAGCGCAAGCCCAACGCTTCACCAATGCGGCAGCCTGTTCCCAGCAGTACCGTGAACAACGGCCACCAGTGGCAGAAGACCGGGTGATTGGCGATATGTTCCATGAACGCCCGCTGCTGCGGAATCGTCAGGGCATGACGCACACCAGTGGTCTGCTCGGAACTTTTCTTGATTTCTGCCATCACACCATCTGTGGGATTCTTGCGGACGATCTCATCCCGAACCGCCAGCTGAAAGGTGGGATGTAGCAGCGTATGAACGCTTTCGAGCGTGTTCGTCTGCAAGCCCTGCTTATCCAACAGGTAATTGTAGAATTGCAGCACATCCGAATACCGAATCTCTGCAATTTTCTTCTTGCCGAAGGTATCGCGGATGAAGCGGTCATACATATAAAGATAGTTGCTCCGGGTGGTCTGGCGTAGATTCGTTTTTAGGCTCATGTAGCGGTCAAACACAAAGTTGACCGTTGCTTTGCCTGCAACGTAAATATCCAGACCGTCCATCTGGTCTTTGGTGAACCGTGCTTCCTTCTCCCGAAGGGTCACAAGGTCATTTGCGTAGATGTATTTGCGCCGCCCCAGCGGGTCCGTGTAAGAATACGCATATCGCTTATCGGAGCTGCGCTGCATCTCACCTTTTTCGCAGGGTACGCCCCCGCAGGTCTTTTCGTGTCGTTGCCATATCAATTCTCCTTCCCGAAAGAAGAAGGGCTTGATACTATTCAAAGTCGGACAAAACTTTGTCCAGCCCCCTGCAAGACAACTTCTGTTACAGTCAGTTGATGTTGTTCGGCATAAGTGCAGATACGTTCATACAGAGCATCCTCCACCCGAATGCTCAAGGTTTTCTTTTTTTGCATTTTCGGATTTTGGTCGTCCCATCTTTGCCATAGCTGCTCTCATACCTCCACAGTACCAGTATACTTTCCGTGTGACAGGAAGTCAAGCTGTAAAAAGCCCTTCTTGAAAATTTTTACGAAAAATCGAAAGTTCACACTCTGCTCATTGACATTTCGTCCTTGATTTGCTATTATAATGGTAACAACTCCCCCAGGCCTCTGCGCATAGCGTATGCACACTTGGGGGCGTTTTTGCTTATAAAGGAGATTTTTCATGGCAGACAAGGACTTCAAAACGATAGACGAACAAATCGAGATTCTTCGTTCACGCGGCCTTACCATCGAGGATGAAGCCGAAGCAAAGGATTTTCTGCTGCGGAACAATTATTACCGTGTCAGCGGCTATTCTCTGACGCTCCGCAAGAACGATGTTTTTGCGAAGTCTGCCACGTTCCAAAATATCGAAGACATTTACAATTTCGACCATGAGTTCCGTCATATCATCCTGCACCATATCGAAACCATTGAGGTACAGATAAAGTCCATCTATGCCTATGAATTTACAAAAGTGTATGGGCCGTTGGGTTATCTGGATGCCGCAAATTTCTCCAATCAAGCAAAACATAAGGAAATCGTCGACAAAGCCAACCAGCAGAAGCGGCAGCGGCTGGCCCACGAAGCCTACTTAAAAAGCACTTCATCAACGACCTGCACCAAGAGATTCCGCTCTGGGCCTACGTTGATTTGCTGACAATCTCCGACATTTCTTTCCTGTATTCCATTTCCGAACGTCCGCTCAAAGAAACAATTGCCCATCAGTTCGGGCTTACGCCATGAATCGTGGCCCAGAAATTTTGGGACAGTATATGCACAGCATGACGATCATTCGCAATCTCTGCGCACATGGAAGTCGCATTTACAATCGTCTCTTTGAGCAAAAACCTTCCCTCAACAAGAAAGAACAGGCGTTGCTGATCCGCCGCGAGGATGGCACGATGGATAACGCGCATTTCTTTGGGTTCTTCCTCGTCATGAGAAGGCTTCTGCCTGCTGAGAACTTTGCGGAAATGAAGGAAGCCGTCATTGCTCTGACGGAAAAATATCCGTTTGTGCGAATGGATTATTACGGCTTCCGGGATGACTGGAAAGAAAAGCTCTAATTTTGCATAGAATAAAGGTGACTTCTCCCACGAGCTGCTCTGCAGCGCAACACTGTGGGCGGTCTGGGGCCGGGGGATTTTCCTCCGGCCTATTTTTATGCAATGCGGAAGGTTTCCAGATACCGCTCGAAAATCTCACAGTTGACCAACGCCACCTTGTCGATTTTATATAAACGGCTTTAGCTTCCTTTGCTAACTCCTGAAATTTTGTCAGACCAAGACTGTATTTTTCAGCCCCTTCCTGATAGCGGACAAACTTTTTCGCATTCATTTTTGTTCTTTCAACGTCCTTTCGGGCGTAATCCATAAGCAAAACCCTCCATGTTTTATTTTTTTTTTGATGTAAGTTCAAAATTGCCTGCTCACTCTGCTTATCCTGCACTTTTTGCACACTGTGAGCAGGCTGAGCAGGCTGAGCAGGGCTTTTTCAAGTTGATTCTTATTTTTAATCCCACGGACTTGGAACATCAACGGGTAAAAACAGGTCAACGGCTACATTGTGAAAGCCCCGGTTTGTGCCGATGCACTTATCATCATAGACAATGCCCAGACTTTTCTGATTGTCTTTTAGATGGTGGATAAAGGTGGATGCAGCCAGCGGCTTTTCCAGGTTATCCAGACACCAGCGTTCATAGACTTTATAGAAATCCGTGGATTTGCACTTGGCCCCCCCTTCCGAATTTCAAAGTAGCCCTCAGATTTGAGAAAGCCCAGAATGTTGTTGCCCTGCTCCATCGCTTCTTTCAGATTCGCGGCGGTGCGTTCGCTGATAGTAAATTGGTAATTGTTTTGAATCAGCCGATGCAGCCCCTCCAATGCCCAAAGCAAAATGCCCTCTTTTTTCATTCCGCATCTTATCGATGAGGAAAGGATCGTCCACTCGGCCAAGAGGCTTTTCCTTGGTGGTGAGCAGTAGTTGGCGGCGATAGAAACCGTTGGACTTGTCATAGAGCGCGTGTAAACTGCCGTTTCCGAAGCAGGCAAACCGAACATACAGCGTACCCTGCACACTCTGCTGTCCTTTGCGCTCAATGTCGATTTTATCTTCCAGTGTAACAAGGGTCTTGATGTTGTTGGTCTGCGGCAGGGCCTCGGTTTTCATGTCATCGTCTACCAGAAGCAGCTTGTACTCCAAGCCTGCACGAGCAAAGCGGTTGGTTTCTACCTTTTGCAGACTGCCCGTGTACATACTGTTGCCGAACAATTCTCGCAGGATCAGCCCGATTCTGGATTTTCCCTCGCCGCCCTTGCCGACCATCAGCAGCATTTTCTGCGCTTTGGTAACAGGCAGCAGGCAATAGCCAATGTATTCTTGTAAGGCCGGAATATCTTCTTCGTATAGCAGTTCGTTCAAAAATTGCAGCCAGCGTGTCGGTGCTGGTGCTTCTGGCACATAGGAGATGGGCAGTCGGTTCATGCAGTATTCTTTTTCAGGGGTAAAGTGACCGTCCACAAAGTATGTGCCGTTTCGGACATGGATGCGGTCTGTCTGAATCTCCGGTGGTTCGGATGCACAGGCCAACTTAATCGCCTGCACAATATGTTCAATCCGCCGTGCTACGCTGGTGGTAGCGTAATAGCGGACTTGCTCATAGATTTCCTTCTTCAGTGGAGCTTCATCCTCTACCATGCCATCCACCGTGAACAGTCTGCCTTGAAAGCAGCGCATGGGGTGCAGGCTCAAAAAGTAGTCTGCAAACAATGGTTCAATGATTTTCCCGTTGTCACCCACCCAGTTTCGGGCGGGTGCACTATGCTGCATCTTCGGTTTCCTTGCATCGTTCGATTGCTTTTCCAAGGGCGGTCACTTCCTTTCCGTTCAATAGTTGTTGCTTTTCATTTGGACTTCCCCGCAAAAGAATATCCAGCAGATATTGCACACGGTCTGCATAGTGTAGACTTGCTACAAAACAAGGATGCAGGGATGCTTCTGGATTTTTGGGTGCATAGGCCATGCGCCAATTTGCCAGTAGAGAACGATAGCCACACAGGATTTTGTAGAATTGCTCTTTCGGACTTAGCGGTTTTTCCACCGGCTTGCAGGGAAGTGGTTGAAAATTATCTGTTGCAGAAAGTCCAAAATCTGCAGCCAGCTTTTCAGCCGCCTGCCGCAAAGAAAGTTGAAACAGTTTTGCGGTGAAGTCTATCACATCGCCATCCGCTCCACAGCCAAAGCAGTGAAACCGAAAATCCACTTTCATGCTGGGATTGCGGTCTGCATGGAATGGACAGCAAATCATGCTGCTGCGGTTTGGACGAAAACCATAGGCTTCTGCGGCCTGCCGGGTGGTGATATTCAGCTTTACGATTTCAAATAAATTGTTGTTCTTGAAAGTTGGCCTCCTTTACAGTTCTATGCCATGACTGCGCTTCTTTGGTTTGGTGTATGTCTGCTCACGCTGATTGATTTCTTCCTGCCGCCGATGCAGCTTTTGTAGAACAGACGGACGAGTATTTTCTTTTGATTTGCTCGATGGCAGGTTTTTTGATTTCCGGCTTTATAAGGACAGTTGTCAATCTTGCGGTAATCCTGTTTACTGCTGCAATAATATTTTTTCGCAGCGTTGTGATTTGATATGTGGTGTAGTCCAATGTTTCCTTGCTTGCCGTTCGCCCCGGCTCTTTCAGCCAGTCCAAATATATATCGACCTGTTCTGTGTTGCTTGCTTTTTCAAAGCATCGTTCACAGCGTTTTCTGAAACAACAGCCACAGCTTTGTCGTAGGCAACCGCAGAAATCTCATCCAACAAGTTCTCGGTATCTTCAATCTTCTGAGAAAGTTCACTTAACTGTTTTTCCTGCTTTTGAATTTTTTTATCGTTGCTCAGAAGTGCTAGGGACTGATAGGTTGTACGGCGAACCTGCTGATGATGTGCTTTCTCATTCTCTTGTTTCAAATTTTCAAGCTGAGCGGTCTGTTCCTGTACGGCTTTTTCCTGTTGAGCAAGTTGTTCTTTTTGCTTTGCCATGATATAGTCCTGCTTTTCCAGATAAGCCCGTCCGCCGTATTCCGGCACTTCGTCCAGTTCCAGACCATGGTGTTTGGCAATCTCGAATAGCATCGTGCGGCAGGCTGCATCGAATGTGATCTTGCGGTTGTTATAACGGCCAAGGGGCTTGTCCGGCTTTGGTAGTTCAAAGCCAAGTGCTTCCAACGCCTTTTCTTGCTGGGGTGCGGTTTCGCCGTATTTGTTCTCGCAATCGAACACATGCCGTTCGTGGATGTGCGGCGTTCCCTCATCCAGATGTAACGCCCAATCCAGAATGTGAACGTGCTTGCCAAAGCGCTCATGGAACTTGTCCATGAATTCTGTGGCGATTTGAAAAAGCTCTTTCGGGGAAGCGTGGCTTTCCAATGTTCCAAGCTGATAGATGCTTTCTTCAGGGCAGGTTTTCTTGCTGACAAGCAAATCTTCGGTGGAGCGGTTTCGTTCTGTGTGCCGGATTTTGGCGTTGCGCTCATTCTGTCTTTCGGTAAAGTTGGTGTAATGGAGTTTGTAGTAGAGCTTTTCGACTTCTTCAAAGGTGTCAGCCAGACTATCCACATCTTTGGGCTGCAAGGCAGAACGGATGCCGTTGTAGCAATCCCAATAGATGTTTTGCTGGACACGTTCCGGGTCGATATGCTCGCTGTTGGTAATTTCAAAACTGCGGTCATTGTGCTTTGGGTTTATAAGTGCCGTGCTTTCCGGCGCGGCCATTGTGTCGGGTCAGTTTCAGCGACCATCTCTCCTTTCTGGGGTCACGCAGAGAGCGCCGTGCGCGGGGTAGGGGCAACGCGGTGCAGCGAAGCTGCAAATCTGCCGCCTGCTATGCGCCAGATAATACCCAGTAGGATATGACGCACAGCATCACATCCACTGGGCAAGGCTGCCGCCCTTGACCCGCGCAAAGAGCCGGTCTCGCCTGTCGGCTCGGTCGGTGCTTCAAAAGGCCAGTGGCCTTTTGAGGTCGCCGCAGGCGACCCGCACCTCTCTGCACTCTTGCGCCGAACAACCTGACAGACAAAACTTTGCGAAGTCCTCTCTGCCAGCTTGCCCGGTTCTTCTTCGGTGTCGGTCTGCCCGCAAGCTGTTCCTGCCCGATTTCCTCCGGCGTATGGCTTCTTCTTGGTGCGCTCTTGTCGTGGCGGCGCTTCTCCGAAAAAGCATAGTGGCTTGCAGCCGATCATGTTGTTGTCAAGGTACAATGTTGTTTTGTAAGAAGTTGTGGACTTTCCAAAATGCAAAGGGGTTCGTTTCTGAAAGTAGTCCCTACACCCTATACAAACTTAAAGGGGCGTTTTTAAACCGGGTCTTGCGAAAGTTCAAAGAAAATTCACTATTCTAACGTGTCCCTATACCTATAGCATTCTAAAATGGGTGTTTGGCAACCTAATTTTCAAATTTCGCTTGGAAAACTTCTTACACCAATATGAATCTATAGGGCTATTTTGAAATACAGTTTTGAAAATTTTGTTGAATTGACTAATTTTAGAATATAGATTTTGTTCATTTTCCACTTATAGAACCAGAGAAAAGCTGTTTTACAAAAAGATTTTGAAAGCCCCTACACTAATAGGAATCCGCAGAGCTGTTTTGGAATACAGTTTTGGAAATTTCACAAATTTGGAGCAAAAGGAAAACGGCAAAGTTCGCAATGAAACTTTGCCGCTCTTGGGTGAGACTGTATTATTGTATTAACTGATACTGAAAAAATTCGAAGAGTTCTTTATTACTGTGATAGTAATCGGAAGCTGCACGCGTTAATTTTCCGCAAAGGCTATAAAGGTCCACCTTCATTCCACAATCCGAACGAGCACCATCGTAGTTTAACGCGAACTCAGATGAAGTTATGTGTTCATCCTTGTTAATCACGAGAATAAAGTAATCCATCATGCAACGCTTTTCTGTGATTCTGTTATTGTCGATATTGGGAGTTCCTTGATATATCCAAAACAATATTGATTTCTCGGCGTTCGCTGGGGTACAAGTCGCGCAGGATGGCGGATAGCTTTGCACGACTTTCCAAGCACTGTGGATATTTTATTAGGATAATATTTAAATTCATAGATTTTTTAGTCTGCTTTATTAATCCGCTGCCAATTCCTTAGTCAGAAAATTTGGAATTTCATCCATTTCTATTGGAATATAAGAATGAAAAATCAAATCTTCAATTGTAATCTGTCCCCAATTGGGTCGTCCATCAATCTCTTTAGCCAGCGCATGTAATTTTTTGCTTTGGAGAATTTCAGACGATATACTTTTTGATATAAAGTAATTGGAACTGTATGCAAAGATAAGATAGTTGATATATTGTAGTTTCTTTTCATACGAAAGAATGTTAAATTGATTTTGAAGCTGTCTGTATACCGCATCTTTACTATGGTAAAAAAGCAATATGACACTCGTGCTTTTCAAAGGAAGAACAAGCAAATGCAAAATCTGCAACTTATCAGAGTGAATTTCTGCTAAATCGTTTATTTCGTTATTCCAAAGATCATGTGACGGAGATAATAAACATTGCGCCGCTAAGGGAACTCTATATGGAAGCACCTCATAAAAAAAATAATACGAAAAGGGTTCTCTGATGGAGATTGAAGAATGCTTTTATAGAAACAAAGTTCATCTTCAAACTTCTTTATTGCATTGTTGACACTTTTTTCAATATAACCATAATCGGCCTTAAACTCAATTTCTTTGATGATTTCCGAGTAGAATGCTTTCTCTTCTATCTTTTCATCTAAGGTGTATAAAACATTTTTTATACAAATTTCAGCCAAAATCTTGTCAGTTAGATGTTTCTGAAGATTACGCTCATTTTCATAATCCTGAAAAAAACGTCCATCACATTCACGGCAAATTCTTTGAAAAATGCCAGAGTTCATTACACCTTTTTTTCAACACCAAGCGATTCGATATCCATAAAGATGGACGGATGAAATACCATTCCACTTTCAGCGATATATTTGAGCGAAAATTGTGGAACTGAATGTGATTTGCAAAATCCATCTGTTTTCTTTCCACATAATAAGCATCGTGATCCCCTTGCCTTTTTTCTTAACTCTATTGTAAAAACGGCTCAATATGATTTTAGATTCAATATTGTAGTCATCCAGTCCCATATATCCTCCTGAATAATGATCTCTGTTATCTTGGCCGATGTTTCCTAAGTTTTAGGAAAGCCTCCATAATGAAATCTTAATTGTTCAATTTTGAGCCTTAGGCATAAATCCTGTAAAACAACAGACAATTGAGAGCAATCATCAAATATTTAGGATATAATACTGTGCGCCATCAGATAACGACTGGTCTTATACTGCCAATTATCGTGATGGATAATTCTTTCCGTGGCGTACTGCAATAGTTCATTGTACAAGCTGTGCCGCAGTTCCGTATTATTCATGCGTTTAAGATATTTCTTGACAAATTTTTCAAAAATATCTTTGCGATAAATATATAACGGCCCCATGGTTTTCGTAGTAAACTCAATAATGCTATACATTTCAAATTCGATTACAAGGCATTCGCTTGCAGATACACGATAAGCATCTGTACTATATGGAACATATTGGCTCCAGAATTGCAGACGTTCATCATTGCTGTTTTTTTGGAAAGCTCTCTCGAATCAGAATATAATTCAGCCAGCGGTGATACTTGAGTTCCTGCTCAGGCGTTGAAACCGGAAAAAGAAATTCTTATACTTTAGCGTTCCTGCATCGCTGGTATAAATATTGCGAAGATAGGAGCCACACTGGTAGTATCTCTGAAAGTCCTCAACTTTCAGTTCTGTCAAGATATTCTTCAGGAACAGCTTTATAGAATCCGTAGAATACTTCTTCAAAGCAGGCAGCATATCCCGGTCAGAAATTTCAAGATAGCCTGTTCGATCACAGAAAGTAAGGTATTCCTGAATACAAAGCTGTCCTAGCCGAGTGGATGGCATGATTCCCAACGTCATCAGGCGGTCAGAAAAACGGATGCGGTCAGATTTTTGCCAACGCATACACTCTCTGCCGACTGCATAGGGGATATTTTTTTTACTGGGAAACCACTGCATCATAGTGGTGTTTTCCAGTTTGGTGTTGGAAACGATTTTCTTTTACCAGTTCAGGCTTGTCCTGTACGATACGATAAAGGAGATAGCATAGATCTTGATTCGTGAAATAATCCTGCCAGAGAATAAAGAGCGACCGTGCGATTTCTTCATTTGCGCGCAGAAATAAAATCCTTGTCAGGTTGAGAAGCGGAAGATGCAGAGAGTTTGCTGGCACATAATTTGCCAGCAGCCGCACTTTGCGAATTGGAATGGTAATGGCTTCTCCATCTACATCTTCTTTGGGTAGTTTAGCCCACTGGCGCACTTCGTCTAAGAAGCTATTATCAAGCTGATAATTCTTGATTTCAGAACTTGTAGGATGTTCTTTCCGCACCTGCGCAGCAATAGCCGGAAGTTTAGAAGGCTTATAGCTTGTTTTCATTTTGTTTCCTCAAGCATTTCGGCAATCTGATTTATCATTTCCTCATCCTTTAAGCGGAACTTGATTTCCACACGGCGGGATGCCTGCATATCAACCGTTCCGTCCGCTGCATAAATAGGCGCACTCCACGAGCGTCCGTTTGCGGTCAGCAAAACGCGCAGCTCTTCCAACTGGCTGTCCGAAAGAAAATGGTTATTTTTTCATCCAGACAGTAGGACACGACGGCAAATGCACGGTTCTGCGACAATTGAAGGTTGTACATATAACCGCCATCTGTGTCGGTATGTCCCTCAATGATAATTTCAGCGACATACGGTGAAAAGTCCTTGCCCAGCAGAACAGAAAAGTATTTCGGCAAAAACTCTGCCAGAAAAAAAGTCTTGCCGGAATCCTGGAGTTTATCATCGTTGTAGCCAAAGAGCAGCGTTGAATCAAAAGTGATTGCACCAGACTGTGCATCCACCTTGACGGAAAGGTCGTTACCAGAGAACTCTTTGCTCAGGGCATCAATCAGATCTCCACGAACACCCACAATCGTATCAATTTGCGACTGCTGATTCAGAATAATCTGGTCTTTTTTCTTCCAGCTCGGCCTGTTTCGCTTCATAGGTTGCGCGGGTTTCCAGCAGGGTACAGGACAGGATCAGAATAAAGACCAGCAGCAGTGCCGCCATCATGTCAGAGTAGGAAAGCCAGAAATTCAGCTTTTCGCCGTTTTTATTTCGTTTGGTATAGCGTCTCATTGACGATTCCCTTCTTCATTAGCCACAGCAGGAGCCTTTTGCTCAACCAGTGCGGTCAACTTTTCCATTGCATCCAGATAACTCTGAGTCTGGCTGGTCAGTTTAGCGAGAACCGCTTCATACTGCTTCGTAGATTCACGGATAACGTGCGGCAGGGCCTCAGTAGTATCGCGCACATCGGCAATGGTGCCGCTCAGGTGCTGCGAAATATCGGTCAGGCTGCTGTCGAACGACGTAAAGGTGCGATCAAGTACATCATCCAGATTCTTATCCAGCAGCTTTGCCGCGTTCTCCATGCCAGCGGTCGCAGACTGAATTTCGCTTGTAGTCTGACCTGCAAAATTGGACAGACCAGACACCTCTTTATCCACAGCTTCCACCAATTTTTTGTGCTCTTGTTGTACAAAGTCGGAGAAGTCATTGGTAGCCTGCATCAAAGCATCCGACTGTGCCTGTGTTGCCTTGATTGCTTCCTCAATCTGCTGCTTGCTATTTTGCATCACATTATTTGCAGCCTCAGAAATCACGGACATCTGCTCAGAGGATGCCTTCGTCAGTTCCATCAGCTGTTTGTGGTTTTCTTCGCTCAGTTGGGCGGCAGTGTTGGACAGCAACTGCATTTCGCTTTCAGCAGTCTGTGCCAGCGTTTCCATCTGCGAATGGCTAGCCTCTGTCAAAACCTTTGTAGATGCGGCCAGAGCGTCCATATCTTGCTTGGCAGCATCCACAATACCACTGATCTGGTCTTTGCAATGGTCCGACAGCATATCAACGGCCTGCTGTGCAGCATCCGCTTCTTTTTTTCACGTTGTCTGCCAAATCAGCAACACGGCTTTCGCTTTCCACCAATTTATCCAAATAATTGGCTTGTCGTTCGCTGATTTCATTGCTGTTTGCAATCTGCTGCTGAATGAGTTCTGCTTCAGAATGGAGTTTTTCCTGATACTCCTTCAGAAGCGTGACAAAACCGTTCATTTCTTCAACGGTCTGATGGGAAACGGCATTGACTTTTTCAATTTCGTTCGATGTATCGCAAATGCTATCCACAATTTTTTGCATTTGCTCGGTGGACGCTTTCTGCCATTCGCAAGTTTTCTGAATCGTTGCGGCCAGTTCATCAAACTGCCCACGCAGGGATTCGTTCATGCAGCGAATAAATTCCTGCACGACCTGATTTAGGCCATCTTTCTGCTGCTGGCTTGCAATTTCGCTGAACTCTTTAACAGTAGACTTCATTTCATCGAAAATCGGAACCAGCTCGGTACGCATGGTATTAGCGATAGAGGTGCTGACAGCTTCCGAAACGACGGTAGCAAAGTTTTTCATCAACTCGGTCTGCTGCTGTTGGTAACCCAAAAGCTGGTTTTCGGCATTACTGGAAGAGCCATCTAGATTCTTGTCATGGAATGCAGTTACAAAATCTTCAAGGCTTTGATTTGTGCTGTCGACGTACTTTTTTATAGATATGTGAAAACGCAAGAGATAGTAGCACACCAACAATACTTGTCAAAAAAGCTGTACTCATGCCACCAAGAAGGTGGGTGATACTAACCATAACAGCATCTGTAGTGGATGTGTCAAATCCACCAACACCGAGAACTAAGCCAACAAAGGTTCCTAAAATTCCAAGGCCAGTCATAGTTCCGGGAACCAATTCACAGAATCCGGTGTGTCCCAATTCGTCTAAGAATTCCCCGTTAAAGAAATCTGTAATATCGACAAAAGGAGCCGCAAAACTAGTGCTTTTTGTTCGCTGATACGCAGCTCGATACTCTTCAAGTTTGGCGTTTAATTTATCAGACTGAAATAATTTGTTTTGCTCGCTAGTCGTTCCGTCAAGATACTCCTGTAAATCAATAACAGCCTGGGCATCGGTTTTAATTCTTTTTCCCTATTAATGCAAAGTCTTTCTGATATTTTGATAGATTGACAATATGGTAGAATCCACATCCAACACAAAAACGCCATGAGTGCATAAATTATAATTGACACCAACAGGTTTAGACTCATAGTAGTCTGGCTCCTTTATAAATTCAATTCAATTTCAGCGGTTTCTATCGCGGTGCCATTTTTACAGACACACCGGATTTTATATTTAATTGTCTTTCCACCCTGAGCGGCAGCATCCAGATACATGGTCTGCTCCACAGGAAGCTCCGCAAGAGTTGTCCATCCATAGACATCCGAGTATTTCTGGACAATATATTTTTCTGCTTCAAAAAGCATACTCCATTTGAGTTGGAGGCCAGAAAAGGTAAACTGCAACTCTCGAATTTGAAATACAGGTGGCTTGCTTGGGGCAATCAGCTGAATATCTGCGGAATGTGCAATATCTTTTCCAGATTCATTCAATCCCCGGATTGCATAAGTATAGCAGCAGTTAGCTTCCACATCGTAATCCTGATACCGTGGAATAGGGAAAGAACCTTCCTTGATTTTGACAGGTTGCTCTGATTCTTTTGCCCGCCAGATTTCATAGCATTCGATTTCCGATTGTTTTTCCCATTGAAGCCGAATGCCCATGCGAATAGAATCCTGCGAAATTGATTCGATCTTGAGCAGATTTTCAGCTGGATTCTGTTGTGGCTTTATCGGAATTGCAGGTCGTGCAGTAGATTCAGCGGAATTTATGCGAGATTCTCTGCACTCGTCAGCATCATTAAGTGCACGATAAAGAATATCTGCATCAACGCTGTCTTGCCAATAATCAATAGCATTCTTAGCTGCGTTTTCCAGCATGGCATACTGGCTGACAAGACCTGTCGTGATTTTCAACCTATCATCTGTTGAAATCGGATTGCTGCGTTGGATGGCTTCTAGTATTCCAAGTTCATAGGCTGCTTGCAATACGCGAAACTTCGGCAAGTCATTCTTCAGAGCATCTTTTAGCAAACTTAATGTTCGGGTTTTATCTTTGAGTGCCGGTGGACACTGTTTCAGATATCTTCCAAATTCCAAGGTCATGATCTTTCCTCACACACAACACAAAAAAGGCCCACGCCACATCTGGCGAAGACCTTTTGACGAATCAATGTGAAATCCCTTGAGTTTCCTGCATTACTTCCGATTTTGCCGCATCCTGAATGGAAATCAAGTCTTTCGCATCGGAATCGGGTACAACTACATTCTCAGCCTGTATTGCAACATTCCCCAAGGTATCGCGTTCCAGTGCGTTCAGTCTGGCTTGCAGTGACTTCCATTCAGCCTGCGCCTTATAAAGAGCGACCTCCGATGCTTTTAGACCAGCTTCAGCATCCAGCAGACGTTCCGTCAGTTTCTGAAGTTCCGTCCGGTTTCGCTTCATGTTGTTTTCGATATAGTTTCTCTTCTCGATGGCGGATCGATGGGTGCGCTCTGCCTTTTCTAATTGGGCTTTCAGCCGGATTTCTTCGCCGCACAGCCTAATTTTAGCAACTGAACCTTCAGAAAGATCCGTGCGAATAATGCCTGCAATGGAAACACATCATCACCGCTGCCCCGTCTGGTGATTTTTGGCAAGTAGTCACGGACTTCATTGTTACCAACTTCTGTACTATGTTCTGCAAAGACAATGAAAATGTTTCGATACAGTTCATGCAATTCCATCTCAGAGGAATAGCTGTCATCAATGCCATCACTTCCGATAAAAATTGCAGCAGGGAAATCCTTTTGAATTACATAACGAAATTCTTCAATTGCATCGCTGTCACAAATACTGGTGGTAATATTCTGTTCACAAGCTTCATCCCATGGGATAGGCTCGCAAAGCGTTCCATTTTCCAGAAGTTCAACACATTTCCCATCTCCAATGTGGATGCCAAACCAACCCTCGCTGGTCATACAGACTGCAATCAGGGTCGTTCCATAAGCCTTGGCATTATATTGCCCGGAAGCGTACCGTTGCTTATATTTCTCTGATACTTTTGCCAGTTCTTCCGGCTGGAATGGTTCACAGGCAACATCATTTTCTACCTGCGTGTATACCACCGAGCAAGAATATTTTTGAAACCTGAATCAATTCGGTTTCAGAATCAGGAACAGTGGACAGATGATTTTCCCGCGCTTCCTGTACAAAGGCCTTGATAGCTGTCAAAGCCGCAGAAACCGCAAATTTACTGCCACGGTCTGTGCGAATATAGTTATCGCTGCCGTGACCGTCTGCCACAGCAATAATGCTTACATCTTCAAAGTGGCACTCACCGGATGCATCCTGACAAACCTTGTTTGCTTTAATATGGTTATAGCCTTGTACAGAATGAGCGAACTGGTAATATTCAGCCATAATTTGACCTCCCCCACCGAGAATCAGCTTTTACCAGTTGCCCCAATCCTGATCCAGTGAAACATCAATGGCACCAGAGTCACCACCAGAAACAGGGCTGTTCTGAGAAGCATCCTGCTTAATCTCATTGACGGCATCCTGTGCAATTTTGGCACTATCATCCTCGGCACTGGAGGTCGTATCACCGGATTGCTTTGCTGTGACTCTGGAACTCCGATGCGCGGACACTGACCTTGCGAATCAGAGCTTTCAGCGTGTGCTTATCATTGACCGTAATGACAGACTCAATCGTTCCGGTAAACTCGGCCAGAACCGTCTTATCTGCATCGTCACCGATGGCAATGGCAATTTTAATAGCGTGTTTGAACCAGTTGTTCAGCTTCAGCTGTTTTAATTCCTTTTCCCAGTTGTCCGTGGGACCGCCATCACTGAACAGCAGAATGACCGGAGCATACGCTCCTGTCTGGCTGTTCAAATACTCATTGCGAGAGAGTTTTTTATCCAGTTCCTTACAGGCTGCGCCCAAATCGGTCACGCCGCCTGCATTCAGATCGTTCCAGATCACATCTCCAATAGCAATAGGACCACTCTGCGGAGTGATCCACGAACAACCACTGCTGAACTGCATGATGGCCACTTTGATTTCAGCATCATCGTTTGCTGCGCTGATCTCCGGCAAATCACTGGTAATGGCTTCCTCCATTGCGCTGTTGACGCTGCCGATTTTGCTTCCGCACATACTGCCGGAGGTATCGACCACATAAAACAGCGTCATGACTTTTCGAGGGGCAGGTGCTACGTTATCCAACAGAGACATTTTTTCTTCACCTTTCTCTTTTTACTTGATAATTCCAGAATCATTCGTTCCACCAAGGAAATGGATTTCAAATCCAGCGCGAACGGGTACAACTTGCTGTGGTGGCAGGGGACGCTGAGAACCATCTGGCAGATTTACGCTCCAAGTGCGCTGGCTGAGGTTTCGGAGGCCAAGTAGTCTCGGATCTTTCGGATTCTTCACTACTTCGGCTACCTGTGTGCGGATATCTTCCAGAGAGCTGTCCACTGTCCACAAACTGATTTTCAAGCCGGGGAAGATAGGCAGAATCTGATTTTTGATTTGCAGAGCATTTGTAATGGGAATCTTTTTTGCCGCATTCCATGCAGGGAATATCGTGGCTGCCCTTGAATGTATAAAATGTTTCCTGACCGCAGTATGGGCAGCGGCCAATTTCCGTGCGCAGGCGGATAAAAATATCCATCCACTCTTTTTCCAGAATGCGTGGCTTTTGCTTCATCATCACATCATGACTGAATGCACGGATAAAAGCATCTTTTACATAGTCTGGATAAACGTTCCAGAACAGCTTCAGATTGTGGTCGGTTCCCGGAATCGGACGATTTTCCGAAGTGGTCGGGTCATAGACAAAAAAATTGAGCACTGCCATAATATTTCTGCTCTAATTCTTTTGTCATACAAGGAGGTGTACTATAACGGCCTTCCAACGGGTGATTGATAAACAACAGCCGGAACAATACCACTGCCAGACTGAACCGGTCGCTGTTCTTGTCCGGGTCATTCTTACCCATAACAATTTCCGGAGCCATCCAGCGCTGCTTACCCATAATGCCAAGATTGGTTCCGAATGGACTGACATTATCATTATCGCAAATCAGCACATCGCCATTTTCCGGATTGATAAAGAAGTTGCCGTTGTTGATATCCTGATAACTGTATCCATTATTGTGCAGAGCACGGAAGGCTTCGATAATATTGATTGCTGCCGTACAGAGGGCGTAGAAACTTTTGAAACGCGCCTGTTTCTGCTTTCGGCCACCCACAAAAAAAAGTTGGTCAGTTCTTCGTAACCAGACGGGCGCACATCCATCAGATAGCCAAACTGGTCGTTATAAACTTTGGTAATGGCTTTTGGCCAGAGAAAAGCATCCGTTGGCGCACCATTGCTAATATTGTTTTCGAGGTTCTTATAGAAGTCATTTTCCTTTCCCTTGAAAACTCCCGGATGATACCATTTCAGAGCATAGGTTTTGCCGTTGTACGATACCTTGTAGACCGTACCCTGACCACCAGAACCAAATTCATCCAGAACCTCAACCTGTCCACCAGCTTGAATATCCAGCTTATCATGTACTTTTTAGATTTCCCATATTGCAATACCCTTTCGATGATTTAACGTCATAATTTGAAGTGTCTGTACTGCCAGATCCGCACGAGGCAGAATAAAGTTTATGACCTTTTGTCCAAATTGAAACCCGATTGCGTTGGAATAGGGATGGAATGCGGAAAGAGAACCAATGGACTTTTCTAAGCCGCCTTTCTGTGAGGTGAAAATAATACGTTTGTTGGTAATATAAAGGTATCCCGGTATGTAATCCACCTTGGTCTCTGTCACAGGGACAGATTCGCTGCTGCCCATGTGATACCGTACTCCTTTGAAAAAAAAGACGCTTGGCATACTGGTGCCGCCGGATTTCCGGATATTTCGTGTTGTGGTCGTTTCAACCATTTCATAGCTCTTGTCTACAAAGCAGCATTTTTTCGCCTTTTTTAAGCATCAGGTTGGGAACGTTTAATTCCGCCAGACTGCCGCTTTCAATCCGGGAGATTGCAGCAGAAGGCAGAACCGTCTGACTGGTAGAAAAAAAGTCGGCATGGGTTTCTGTTGTGGTTTGTTGAAGATACTCATAATCTTTTACCGATCTCCGCTGCTGTCAAAACCAGAACCATCATAAATACCGAGTTTACCAGTCGTTCCGCACCATTCACAGGTGAAAAGACCGCCCAGACCAGAAGTATTATCGCAATTCAGTCTTCCGCAGCTGCATATTACGAATGACTGAGCCTTACAATAAGGACAACCCGGATAATCGTTTGTCGGCTCAATTACACCAACAATTGAAGTCTTATCGTAACCTTCGTGTTTTTGCGGTTGATTCTTTGATTGGAAATGCCCATGTGTACTTCCAATGCTTCTTGCCTGCCTTTTTTTCAAGCGGACGCCGTAGACTTTATGAGTTTTTCCGCATTTGCAAAGGGCAACGGTTGCTTCGATGTCATTCGTCATAACTTTTCCTTATTGCTCAATTGTAAGGGCGTAGTTTGTGTGAATTTTATGTAACAATTATAATGCTTTTTACAATAGTGCGTCAATGAGAATGCAAATATATTCCATTTTACATTCAAAATATTTTGAAATTTATGCTTCTGTATCAATTTGCAATCATAACTTATAAACATAAAAGGGGAAAACACCGCATAACTCAGCATCTTCCCCTTTAGGCATTACACAAAAAATCAATTCGTTCTTAATAACTTCCTCCGCTCGGTTCTGGATGCTGTTCATCCTCTGCACCCATTCCATTTGATTTACAGCTTTCAGTTCTTCGTTCACGCCCTCACTTTCTGCCATTTGCTGGGTAAGCAACTCCAGCCGCCCCTCTGCCTGTGCATCAATGTCAGTCAGATAGCTGTTCAATCTGCCAGACAGCAGGAGAGCCTGATACCGTGCAGGGCAATGTTCTTTAAGATACCGTTTGTACATTCTACCCCAGCAGCTAACAGGGCGAGAATCCTCTGCCAGAATTAAAGCCGGGAAGTAGTAATCTCCGACCAGCACATAGTCCAGCCCATTATTATCATCATGCAATCTAGTGTTCGACTTTTCCATCGCACACCTCAAATCTTTCTCTGCTGGCGCAGGTACTCTTCAAAAATGCTTCTCCGAATCAGAATCTTCCGGCCAATCTTATAGATAGCCCCACATTCATGTGCCATCCGGGTGACAGGTTTCAGTCCCAGTCCATAATAATCGCTTGCCATGCTATAAGTCACGAACTCATGCCGCATGAAATCCATATCTTCATCGTCGATCTGGTCAGAGAACATCCATACGCTGCCGCTCATTCGTCCTCGACCTCCTCCACGGTAATTTTTCTTGCAGGTTCATGGAAGCGTTCCAAATAGGCATCAAAAATCTCCCGGTTGATAAGTACCGTGCTGTCGAAGCGGTAGATTGCCCCGGCATCGCTGGCAAGCTCCAGCAGCTTCTTGTGAGAAAGGCTGTATACGATCTCTGCCTGCTGGTAACGCAGGAACTGGCGGCGCAGCTTGCGAAGCTGGTCAGGGATTCCTTTCATGGGTTTGATAGGCTTGTAGTCGGTTTTCATAATCTTATTCCTCCGTTTTTTGTGACTGTCTGACAGAAGTTGGCCGCAGGAGCAAACAAAAAAAAGAGCACCTCTCGGATGGTTCCAAGAAGTGCTCTTACAGCTTTGTTCAAGCCTTGTGCGTTTTGTCTGAAATCCGTCACGCTTCATAACGGGACGTGATTCTTCAGGATTTTGCTGTCAAATTGATGTCAAAACGGGAATGACACAGCTTTTGTAAGAAAATCAGAAGTACAATCTTTCGTTTCTATGTTGATTTTCTTGTGGTTCACTGGTCGATGGGCTTCATCGTGGGGATGTCATCGACGAGCAGTTATAAGCCTTTATTTCTTGATACTACTCTACACCGCAAGGGTTGAATTTTGCCATTCCATTTACATCTCTACACAAGCCTTTATCCGAACTGTATCGTTTGGCGTATGAATTGGCGTAAATGGCGTATGGCGTATTTGGCGTATGCTTTATTTTATTCTTCAGGGTCTTTCCACTGTGCGAACTGACGGTCAAGAGATTTTTCAAATTCAGACTTACGCAGTTCCTTGGTCACATCCGCATAGATGTTCAAGGTTGTGGAAATATCAGAATGTCCCAGCGCATCCTGAATCACCTTGATGTTCACGCCCGCTTCGCACATCCGGGTCGTGAAGGTATGCCGCAGGGTGTGGCAGCTGAAACGCGGCAGGAGTACGGTGCTGTTCGGATTCTTCGCCAGCACTTCATCGTTGCAGTCCCGGATGATGCGCCGGATGGCCTTGTTCAGCGTTCCCTGATGCTGGCACTCACCAAAGCGGTTGACAAAGATAAAGTCCGTGTAACCGTCCACCGTTACCGTGCAATGGATCTCTGCTTCTTCCTGATAGGCACGTTCCTTTTCAAAGGCTTCTTTCACGAAGTCCATCATCGGAACAGTGCGGACACCAGCCTTTGTTTTGGGCGAGTGGCAGTTGAAGTAGCAGCCCTTCTTGCCGCCGTTGTTCTCACGGTGGTGGTCGTAGTTGACCAGCGTGTGATTGACGGAGATCGTGCCTTCCTCAAAATCCACATCACACCAGCGCAGACCAGTGGCTTCTCCTACGCGCAAACCAGTTCCCAGCATGACCGCGAAAATCGGATACCAGTGCTGGTACTTCGGCGTTTTGGAGAGGTAGGACAGCAGCAGATTCTGCTCTGCGATGGTCAGTGCCTTACGGCGGTTGGTTTCAAACTGGTGTGCCTTTTTCAACTCCCGCAGAACATTGTCCGAGGGATTGCTCCGCAGATAGCTGTCATCCACCGCCATGTCCAGCACCTGATGCAGAACCGTGTGTACGCTGTCAATCGTAGAGATCTGCAAGCCCCGCTCGTCTGCCAGCGTGTTGTAGAACTGCTTAACGTCCGACTTCTTGAGCGCAGACACTTTCGATTTGCCGAAATCCGGCTCCACGAACTGCCGATAAAGGTACAGATAATTCTGAAAGGTGTTGTCCTTCAGACCACGCTTGACCTTTGCCCACAGGGTGAACACCATCGTTCAGGGTGACGTACCGTGCTTCTGCCTTGATGCCTTCCAGAGAATCTCGCTGAATGTCGTTTTCCTTTTCCCCGAAGCTCCTCCAAGGTCGCGGCATAAATAGAATGTCGCTTGCCATCCGGGGAAGTCCAACGGAAATCGTACTTGCCATCTTTTTGCGCTGGGATTCGCCCTTGCGGAGAACCACACGCGCCTTGTCCTTGCGTTTCGTATTCTGATTTGTTGCCATGAGCGTTGCTCCTTTCTACATTGCGGTACAGAAAAGAGCGTTGTTCTGTGTTCATAGTACCACAGATACGCCATTCTCTGCAAGACGTTTTGAAAAATATCCGGGACATTTTCAAAGCGAGTACATTCGCTCCGTATATTCATCCAGCTTGCGCCGCTTGATGAGCCGCTTGGAACCCACCCACAGCACGAACTGACAATGCTCCTTATCCGATAATGAACGCAGCTTGTTGATGCCAATGCCGGAATAGGCTGCGGCTTCTTCCAGCGTCAGATTGCTTTTCTCCCAGATCGGAACTTGTCGGGACTTGGTCCCTCCATCTTGCTGATGCAAGACCGTTCCGTCGCTTAAAGTCCCCACTGGGGACTTCATTGCTTCGCAAACGCGAACTTCCTTCATAGGCAGACCTCCAATTCCTTGTAACCGAACGCCTGTAACCGGGCAGGAAAACTCTCTTTTTCTGCGCACAGAGCATCCGGTGAGCTTTATACTTTTTCTTATCTTATTAAGGTTACATGGTTACAGAAAGAGGAAAACGCATCAATCATGCGGCTTTTGCGCTGTAACTGAGGTGTAACCGAATCTGTAACCAAACGTGTAACCGGTGTCCGTCAGAAGGGAAAGCCCAGTTGCTTGGCTTCTGCATCCGTTATTTCGGAGAAATTTTCAGCCCCGGTTTTGGGGCTGGTTACATATAAATTAGAGCACAAGAAAACACCCTGCAAGATTTTTTAGTCTTGTAGGGCGTTTCATATATAGCATCTCGTGTGAAATCACGAATTGCGGCATTAGTATTTTTTTTGATAATGTGTAGGTATAGTAGGTGTCAACAATCAAAAGAATTGCTACGATACTCATTGTCCACCAAAAACAAGAAATGCCTTTCGTCAAAAAGCATACCATGATTATAATAATACCACTTACGATAAATGAAATACCTCCAAAGCGTTGGCTTTTTTTTTTTCCACGCTGTTTCATTTTTCATACTCCATACGCTTCTCAGTCCTACAACTGAGTTCATTCGTAGTTTTGGCATAATGTTACCTAATATAATCATTGCAACGCCAAGCAGTCCAAATACAAGTTGATTCAAATCAAGTGCAATGGAAGACAGATTTTCAATCGAATTGAAATCAGCATATAAAAAAAAATAGAATGTCATAGCGTTGAAAAGTGCAAGAGATGCTATTCCAGTCACAATACATACATTTTTTTTGTTATTACTTCCATTTTCTTCTTGTTTTGAGGATAACTTAGCCATGGCAAGCATAAAATAACCAAATAAAACTGTAATTACAGGGAAAATTAGTGTTTCATATTTGCTACCCCAACGTGTCACTTGATTATTCATATCATAATGAGCCGGGATCAGCTCTGGCAAGAACTGTAAGGCAATCAGGACAACTACCAATGGTAAAAACATGAGACTGTAAAAAACGACCATTTTCTTTTTTCATTGTTGACCTCCACGCAAATTACTAATCCACATAATTGTTTCATCAAGGATAGATAAATTCAATTCGTAATAAATATAATTTTTTATATCGAGTTTCATAAATCAAGTCTGCCTTTTTTTAGCTTCGATAAATGGTATGACAATGCCTGTGGTGTCATATCCAATGAGATTGCTAAATCTCCTGAACTTATTTTACCTTCCTGTAACTTTAGCAGAATTTTTTCGACGTGTATCGTCTGCTAAAGCAGCTAACACTTCATTTATGGCCAAGCGATCACGCTCCAATCTATTTCAAACAATCTTTAAATAGATTATATCACACATGCGCTCTTTATACAAGGCTGTTTCAAAATATTTTTTAAATAGCAAAAAGATACCGTCAATGGTCACGATAAACATTTCCTTAGCTTGGCGTGGAAAAACGCAGCAGCGGAGCTGCTGGATCTGCCGCCGTTTTGCGCCAGATAATACCCAGTAGGATATGACGCACAGCATCATATCACTGGGCAAGGCGTTCCCCCTTGACTCCCTTCAAAGGGCTGCGGTCTCGCCTGTCGGCTCGGTCGGTGCTTCAAAATGCCTGCGGCCTTTTGAGGTCGCCACTGGCGACCCGCACCTCTGCACTCTTGCTCCGGGCAAACTGTCCTGAACGGACAGCTCGTCCGGCTTTTTCAGTTGGCCAAAATGACCAACTGATTCTGTTACGGGTAAAATCAAGTGCCGGGTGGCGGCACCTGATTTTCAACAGACCTTGAGACGGTACGAAAAAAGATGTGCTCATTTTTAGTACTTGCAGCATCTGTAACACGTTTTCGATAGACTTTTTGTCGGCAGGAGTTGCTGCAATATCGGGCATCTGCACGTTTGGGCGTGAATTTTTCACCGCAGCACTGGCAGACCAAATCCTGACGGCGCATTTGGCGGTATTCCCGCTGCCGCAGATTGTTGGCCTGATTGCCGCACCAGTAGCTGTGACAGTATTTCTTGGTGTAGATGGTGGTGTAGAACACCCGACCGCAGCCGCCGCAGATAAGTTTGTGGACGGCGTATCCTCCGGCGGTAAAGCCCGTTTCCTCATACGATTCTTTCAAATAATCCTGATTGTTCTGCTTCCATTCTTCGTTTGTCATATACATGGAGATGACCCTCCTTTCACTGGCGTTACAGAAAAACAATGTGGTCAATTTGACCACATTGTTTTCTGGTAACTGAGGAATCAACGTTTAGCCGTTCTCCCTGCATGGCTTTCCTGCCCCCTTCCGGCGGCGTTTTCCGGCTCTCCTTCTCAGGGTCATCGCCGGGTATCCCATGCAGACGGTCATGCGGTTTTCAAGGTGCGGTGCTGGATTTGGCAATAAAAAATCGCCACACAACAACCTGAACCTGACCATCCCTTCTGGGATGGCCTTGGTTCGGGTTTGCTATGTAGCGATAAGAAAGTCAAAAATTTGCTCCGACTCCTTCGGGAGCCGAGCTGGAACTCTAAGTAAATATGTTATATTAAATTGTTGGGATAGACTACCACAAAAATCGCAGTGTGTCAACGTGAACTTGTCGGGGCAAGGCCCCTCCATCTTGCTACGCAAGACCGTTCTGTCGCTTAAAAGCCCCACTGGGGCTTTCATTGCTGCGCTACGCTTCGCAAACGCGAACTTTTTGAGAACACGCCATTTTCGGCAGATTGCGAGAAAATGCTCTGAAAACTTTGGCGAAAAGAGAGAGCCGGATGGCTCGTTTTACTTATTTGTTTTTTTTACCAGCAGTGCCTGATACGGTTCCAGCTCTACATCCGCCAGCCAGACGGAAGTGCCTTCCGGGGTGTGGTACTCGCCACCCAGAGCGTCCAGACTTGCCCCCGCCGGGTACTCGGTAAAGTTGAACAGCCCCACCAGCGTTTCCTCGCCGTGCCTGCGTACCAGTGCCAGGACGCCGGGGTTGTGGGTGTCCCATGTGGTTACCCACGCATCCGGGGCAAAGCACTCGTCTGCTCGCATTTTGCGCAGCTGCTCCATGCCCTGCCACAGCTGGTTTTGCAGTGTGCCCTTTCGGGTGCGCTGCTTGGCATCTTCCCAGTTGAATTTGCTGCGGTGCAGGTTGCGGCTGTCCTCCACACGGTCAGGGTCGTTTTTGTAGTCCCAGCCATTGAGCTGTGCAATTTCATCCCCGCAGTTCAGCATGGGGAAACCCTGCAAAAATGCCATGGCAGTGTGCAGCAGCAGGTCGCGCTTCACGGCGTAATCCAGCGCAATTTTGTCGTCTTTTTCCAGCGCCTGCTCCACGCCGCACAGGCTGGCGGTGGTGCCGCAACTGCGGGCATCGCCGGTAGCAGGGTCGTAGTTGTACAGCTCGCCCTTTGCCCAGCTGCCGGGGAAATTGCCCTCGTAGAAGTGGTACAGATATTCCTTGTGCTTCTGCGGGTCCATGCCCAGCCGGTTTTCCACCGCCTCGTCCAGACCCCAGCCAATATCATCGTGGCAGCGAAGATAGTTTACAAACCAGCAGTTGCCCGGCAGGGCGTGCAGGGCGTCCAGCTGTGCTTTCAGCAAGCGGGTATCGCGGCTTGCCAAGGCAGCCCACAGGTTGACCATGGTGGACACATTGTAGAGCATGTGGCATTCCGGCTTTTCCGGGGTGCCGAAATAAGCCGCCAGCTCCTTGGGAGCCATGACCACCTCGCCCTTGAGGATGACCGCCGGGCAGACGCATTCCAATACCATGCGGAGCATCCGTACGATGGTGTGCACCTGCGGCAGGTTGCGGCAAGTGGTGCCCAGCTGCTTCCAGATGTAGGGGGCACGGCATCAATGCGGAACACCTCCACGCCAAGGTTGGCGAGGTGCAGAATGCTCTTGGTCATGTCCACGAACACCGCCGGGTTTGCATAATTCAGATCCCACTGATAATCGTGGAAGGTGGTCAGCACCCACTTGTGCATCTCCTCGCACCATGTAAAGTTGCCGGGGGCGGTGTTGGGGAACACCTGCGGCACGGTCTGCTCGTACTGGTCGGGGATGGTGCGGTCGTCATAGAGATGGTAATACGCCTGAAACCACGGGTCGCCTGCCTTTGCCGCCATCGCCCAGCGGTGGGTGCTGGCGGTGTGGTTCATGACAAAATCCAGACACAGGCTGATGCCGGCTTTCCGCAGCTCCCGGGTCAGGTTTTCCAGATCCTTGTTCGTGCCAAGTGCCGGGTCTACGGTATCGAAATCCTCCACCGCATAGCCGCCATCGTTGTGAGGGTGGGGCATCTGCAGCAGGGGCATCAGGTGCAGATAAGTCAGCTTCTGCTCCTTGAGGTAGGGCAGCTTCTTTGCCAGTTCTTTCAGATTTCCGGCAAAGAGGTCGGTGTACATGGTCATGCCGAACATATTGCCCCGCTTGTACCACTCCGGGTCGGCAGAGCGTGCCTTGTCCAGTGCTTTCAGCCCGGCGCTGCGGGCGTTGTAGGCTTCTGCCATCTCCCGCTCCAGAACCTCCAGCCCTTCCCGGTTGTGGTACAGCTCCATAAACAACCATTCCAGCTCGTCCTTGTGCTTGGCAAACCGGGACGCAAATTCCTGTTTTGTTGCCATGATTCAGCCCTCCACTTCCGCAAGGGTGCATGGCATGGCGGGGATAGCACCATGCCGGCTGGTGGTGATGCTGGCCGCCTTGTTGGCAAAGGCCAGAATGCTTTCCAGTTTGTCCACCGTCAGGGTGTCAAGCTCCTCCTTGCAGAGCTTGGACAGGGCAGCCCCAAAGAAGGTATCGCCTGCGCCGTTGGTGTCGCCCACCTTGCAGGGAACGCCAGCCACATGGCCGGTCTTGTCCCCAAAGCGGTAGAATACGCCGTTTGCACCCAAGGTGACGAAAATCAGCCGGATGCCGTTCTGTGCCAGCTGTGCCGTGCCGCTTTCGCAGTCGGTGGTGCCGGTGAGCAGGGGCAGCTCTTCATCGGACACTTTCAGAATATCCACCAGCGGCAGGGGGCTTTCATCTGGGCAATGGCTTCCTCTTTGTTCTTCCAGAGGTTTGCACGGTAGTTGGGGTCGTAGGTGATGATTGCACCCAGCTTTTTGGCGCGGGCAGCAGCATCCAGCGTGGCGGTGCGGGCGGGGTCGGCGGTCAGGCTGACAGAGCCGAAATGCACGATTTTGGCTGCTTTCAGGGCTTCCTCCGGAATGTCCTCTTTGCACAGCATCACATCGGCGTTGGCACTGCGGTAGAAGCTGAAATCCCGTTCGCCGGCAGCATCCACCGAAACAACGGCCATGGTGGTGGGGTGGTCTGCATCCACCGCCATGCCGGAAACGTCTACCTTGTTCTCTGCCAGAACCTCTTTCAGGTAGCGGCCAAAGGCATCCGCACCCACCTTGCCGATAAAGGCGGTCTGTGCGCCCAGCCGGGCGGCAGCCACAGCCAGATTTGCCGGGGCACCGCCGGGGTTTGCGGCAAACTGAGGAATGCCCTTTTCATCCTTGCCGGTCTGGGTCAGGTCGATCAAAACTTCGCCAATCGTTAAAATGTCCATGAGTCCTTCTCCTTATCATTCATCGTAGCGGGGTGTCTGCTCCGGGAACTGCTGCCGGATCTTTTCCTCAATGCCATACGCGGCATCAAAATCGGAATACAGCAGGAAGAAGCAGACGAACCAGATAAACCACACACCGAGGAACGGCACCAGAAAGCCCGTCCACGGCAAAAACAACACGAACAGAAGCCACCAGCCCAGTTGCAGGATCGCCGTGCCGATCACATGCTTGCCATATTTCAGGCAGAACAGGATGGCGTTTTGCAGTCGGTGCAGGTTGCTTTCTTCAAACAATACCACCTGCGGCCAGAACGCAGTAAACAGCATGAACAGGATCAGCAGCCCGGCCAGAAAAAACAGCCATGGTTCCGATACCGGGCATTCCCTCGCCGGAGAACAGCACCATGCCGAAAAACAGCTCGATGCCAAGTGCCAGACTGAACACCACACCGGGCAGAAGGGATGCTTTCCAGTTTTGTTTCATGCCCTTGCAGTAGTTCTCCCACCAGCCCCGGGGCGCATCCCGATAGCTGCGGAACAGCGCATCCATCATGCAGGAGATGGCCGGCCCCACCAGCAGTCCGCCCACCACGCAGACCGGGATCAGCACCAGCAGACTGGAAGAAAGCAGGGCGTACCCCACCCCCCCAGCCCATAGGGGATGCACAGACCCAAGGTGACAAAATCCGCAAAGAGAAAGCTTTTCCAGTCTCGTTCCAGCAGCTCCTGATACCGGGGCAGACCAGTGGCGCGTTGACCATGGATGACCGGGTCACTCGGAAAAAATAAGCCCATTTCTACGCCTCCTTAATAGGTGCAGCCGTTCAGAAATTCGGTCAGTACAGCCAGTGCATCGCCGGTGTAGCTCTCCTGACAGGAAAGCTCCCACTCTATGGCACTGGTGCCGCGCTGGGCGAAGGCCGCAACGCCGGTCGCATACGGATTGCTTTCATCCTGATAGGTGAACTGAATGACCGTATATTCCTGCCCGGCGGCAGTCAGGGTCTGTGTGTCAGAAATATCGTAGTTCTGCTGTGCCAGCTCCTGCCAGCCGGAAACAGCGGAAGCTGCCTTTTCTTCGGTCTTGTTCTCCTGCACCACCAGCGTCAGCTGGGCATCGTAGAGATCGACTGTCTTACCATCGCTGTTTTCATAGGGCTGGGGTTCTCCGTTGACCCAAGAAGCATAGTACAGACCGTTGGCTGCAAGGATGTCCTTGTTGTCCAGCAGGGTAAAGCCCTCCGGCGGGGCAGGGGCAACCAGCGTTTTGCCTATCCGGAGCCGTCCCATCCGCATTTACCAGCGGGTCACTTTTCAAATTTTCATCCTTCACACCGCAGCCAGTACAGAGAACTGCCGCCAGCGCAAGTGCTACGACACACAACCAGTTCCGTTTCATGGAGTTGCTCCTTCCGTCAGAATCTCCCATAACCGCTGTGCTCCTTCCCGGGCATGAGCGGCTTTTTCGTTTGTGGGCTCTTCATAAAAGGCCCTGCGGCCTAAAAATAATCCGTTTACCAGTTCTGCGCTGCTGCCAGTAACGGTGGTTCCCAACACGGTGGTCTGATACGTTCCAAGGTCGTATCCGGCCAGCGTCGGGCAGTCTGCCCAAGGTACAGTCTTTCCGGCGGCGGTATAGTCGTTGTCACCCGGCGGAGTGCCGTCCCAGTTAGCAAGCGCCTGATAGTCCAGCTGAAAATGCGCCGGGTCATCCAGCAGCAGAAAATAGCTTTCCTCGGCATTCATATCCGCCAAAAACTGCATCTGTGCGGCAAGCGCGTAAGTAGAAGCGTTTTCCACGTCCTCAGTGTCGCTGACATACTGGTTGAGCTTGACCGAAACGATTCCGTCGCCGTTCAGATCTTCGCCATACTGCGCAAAAGCGGCTTCGATGGCGTGGGCTGTATCCTCCGGCAGAGCACTTTTGCCCACATAGGCGATCTGATAGTCCGGCAGGGTTTCGCCCCAGTGCAGGGCGTTGCCCAGCCAGCTGATGCCGACCCAAAGCGCCACAGCCGCAATAATAAGGTAGAGCCAGTGGTAATGCAGCCAATTTTTGAACCAGTACCACCGGCCTTTTTCCGGGGCGGTCATGCCTTGGTGGTGCCCGCCGTAGGCGTAGCGCACCGGCAGACACAACAGGGAGGGAGTGTTAGCGTGGGAGTCCTGCAGCACCAGATCCACGCAGGTCTCTGCCATGGCTTCTACCGGCTGGATGATGGTGGAGCAGTAGTAGTCCTGATCTCCAAAGGCGCGCAGACCGTCGTAGCCGATGACCTGCACATCCTCCGGCACGCGCTGCCCCATCCGGCGCAGCATCTTGATGACGGCGACCGCCAGCTTGTCGGTGACGCAAAAGATGCCGTCAAAGGCCAGCCGTCCGTCCTTCAAGTTCTCTTCTAAAAAGTGCTCGAACTCACTGAGCGGCGCGTCATCCATCAGGATCTTTTGGGTGCAGGGCAGCTGCATGGCTTCACACTCTGCCACAAAACCGTCCCGGCGTTTGTTGGTCTCGCTGGTCAGCGGGGAGCCGATGCGCAGGAATGCCAGATTTTTGCAGCCGTTTTCCACCAGCTTCTGGGCCGCCAGGCGCCCGCCGTTGTAGTTATCAGAGGCCACGCAGGTGGTGCTGCCACTGAGATAGCGGTCGATGGACACCGACCGCACATCCGGGGGGATCTTCAGGTCGGGGTTGTAGGTCAGGGCAATGATGCCATCCACCTTGTTCTGCGCCACCATCTGCACCATTTCCCGCTCCTTGGTGTAGTCGTATTCCGTATCGCACAGCAGCATCCGATAGCCGCGGTTCACCAGCGCCCGGTTGATGTAGTGTGCCACCATGCTAAAAAAGGGTTGAGCAGATTGGGCAGAATGACCGCCACGGTGTAGGTGCGGTTGTTCTTCAGCCCCTTGGCGTAGGCGTTGATGTGGTAGTCCAGCGTCTTGATGGCCTGTTCTACCTTTTTTACGGCACTCGTCACCCACTGGGATGCCGTTGATGACCTTGGATACAGTGCCCAGAGAGACTCCTGCCTCCTTGGCCACGTCCTTCATAGTAGGGGCGGTGTTCTGTTTTGCCATGCGGGCCACTCCTTTGTTCGTGAAACGTTTCTATTTCAAGTGGATATATATCAAAGGAAATCTTGCTGTATTCCTGCTAACTCTGAGGTTTTTGCAGCTTCAGTATAGCATGGTTTTTCCAGAATGTAAAGGCTTTTTCGTGAAATTTCATGAATCGTTTCATGAACGCGCGATAATGCATTTTGCACAAAAACATCCTATAGCAAGTGTACAAAACGTTGAAAACATGGATACAAGGTATTTTTTGCGTAAAATCCTGTTGACACGAAAACGCTGGCGTGCTATCTTTGTGTTGTAAGTCGTGTAACGTTTCACGAGAAACGGGAAAAATGATCCCCGAACGGCAGGGGACCCCGCCCACGGGCCTGTGGGCAGCGTAAAAACAAGAAGGAGGAGTTTTTATGACGCAGACCTCGCCAGCTGCTGCACGTCAGCTGGACGCTATCCCGGTCCACCGCAAAAGCCTCAGCCAACGGCTGCGGGAAAACTGGCAGCTCTATGTGATGCTGCTGATCCCGGTGGTGCTGACCATCGTTTATAAGTACTGGCCCATGTACGGCATCCAGATCGCGTTCCGGGATTTCAAGGCAAGCCGCGGCATCACCGGCAGCGAGTGGGTTGGCCTGTACTGGTTTGAACGGTTCTTCACCGCACCCAACTGTGTGCGCATGATCAAGAACACCGTGCTGCTGAGCCTGTACAGCCTGCTGTGGAGCTTCCCCATCCCCATCATCCTGTCCCTGTGCATCAACCAGCTGCGCTTTGCAAAGTTCAAGCGGGTGGTGCAGACGGTGCTGTATGCACCCCACTTCATCTCCACCATGGTCATCTGCGGTATGATCAAGATCTTCCTCAGCCCGTCCGGCGGTTTGCTGAACCTGATCCTGGGCACCAGCGTGGACTTCCTCTCGGAGAGCGCCGCATTCCGTACCATTTATGTGGCCTCCGGCATCTGGCAGGAAGCCGGCTGGGGCACCATCATCTATATGGCTTGTCTGGCTGCTGTGGATACCAGCCTGTACGAAGCCGCCAAGATCGACGGCGCTTCCATGTTCCAGCGCATTCTGCACATCGACATCCCGGAACTGGTACCCATGATCGTGCTGCAGCTCATTATGAGCGTAGGCAACCTGATGAACGTGGGCTTTGAAAAGGTGCTGCTGCTGCAGACCGAGCTGAACAAGGCCACCAGCGATATCATTGCCGTGTACGTCTACGAACAGGGCATCATCAACGCCAAGTACAGCTATTCCACCGCTGTGGGTCTGTTCAACACGGTGGTCAACATCATCCTGCTCATCATCGTCAACCGCATCGCCAAGAAGGCGGCAGACGTCAGCTTTGTGTAAAGGGGGCGAACCGTTATGGCAAAAAAATTGCAGCATCCCGTCAAAAGAAGCCCAGCGGTCTGTCCGATAAGGTCAGCGACATCGTTCTGGTGGTCATCTGCGCCGCCATCATGCTCATTGTGGCTTACCCGCTGTACTACGTTCTGGTGGCATCCTTCTCGGATCCCTACGATGTGTACGCCGGCAAGACCTTCCTGCTGCCCAGCCAGTTCACCCTGAAGGGCTATCAGGCGGTGTTTGCAGACAGCGCGCTGTTCTCCGGTTTTGTCAACAGCATCAAATACACCGTCATCGGCACGATTTATTCGGTGGTCATGATCTATCTGGTGGCTTACCCGCTGAGCGTGAAAGACCTGCCCGGACGCAAGTACATCAGCCTGTTCTTCGTCATCACCATGTATTTCGGCGGCGGTCTGGTGCCTACTTACCTGATCGTTAAGGAAACCGGTCTGCTGGGCAGTATGTGGGCGCTGTTCCTGCCCGGTGTCGTGGCGGTCGGCAATGTCATCATCGTCCGCAACTTCTTTGAGAACAACATTCCCCGTGAGCTGCTGGAAGCTGCCGAGATCGACGGTGCCTCCAAGTGGACCGTCTTTGTAAAGATGGTCATCCCCCTGAGCCGTTCCATCATGGCCGTTATGGTGGTGTACAGCATGGTGGCCTACTGGAACGACTGGTTCACCGCTCTGATCTACCTGAGAGCCGATCAGGCTCCGTTGCCGCTGGTGCTGCGCAATATCCTGATCAAGAGCTCCACCAGCGCCAGCCAGTCCTCTATGGTAGCGGGCGGCTTTGCAGAACTGAATAAGCTGACCGAAATGATCAAGTTTGCTTCCATCATCGTGGCAGCTGCCCCCATGCTGATCGTTTACCCCTTTGTACAGAAGTATTTTGAAAAAAGGCTTCATGGCAGGTGCAGTCAAGGGCTAAAATTGCGACCGCGGCCTGCGGCCGAAACAGGGAGCAATTTTTGCGCAGCGGTCTGCAAGACGCGAGGGCCGCCCAAGGCACGAAGCGGATGCAGGGCACCGCACCGCAAGAGGTTTTAAACGACCGCAGCCCATTCCAGAAAACGAAAAGAACCTGATATAACATTACAGAAAAGGAGAACAACCATGAAAAAGATGATCTCTCGCCGCAATTTCCTGAAGGTTTGTGCCGTTGCCGGTTCTGCCGTGGCACTGTCTGCCTGCGGCGGCAGCAAAAAAAAGGCTGCTGGACCGGACCCCTCCAACACCGACCAGACCAGCTTTGACATCGTGGGCGGTCAGTCTGCTCTGAGCCCCGGCTACAACGACAACGAGGTGCTGAAGAAGCTGGCAGATAACGTGGGCGTTAAACTCAATTACGAGACCATGAGCGACTCCCTCAGCGAGCAGGTGAACATCCGCAGTGCAGGCGACCAGCTGCCGGACGCCTTTATGGGTGTAGGCTTCTCCAACTACGATATCGCCAACTACGGTGCAGACGGCACCTTCCTGGACCTGACCCCCTATATCAACGCCGAGATCATGCCCAACCTGACCAAGATCCTGGACGAGCATCCCAACATCCGCGCCGCTATCACCATGAGCGACGGCTGCATCTACGGTCTGCCCGCTGCCGAGCAGATGGGCACTGCCGGTATCGGTGACGACGAGGATTACAGCATCTTCACCATTCCGCAGTTCTCCATGATCAACAAGCGCTGGCTGGACGAGCTGGGGCTGGAAGTGCCCACCACGCTGGACGAGCTGCACACCGCCCTGAAGGCCTTCAAGGACAACGATATGTCCGCCAAGGTCTACGGCAACGCTCCCGGCAGCACCATTCCCATGTCCGCTGGCTTTGACGAGTGGTGCTGGGGTCAGAACATCTTCTACGCAGGCTTCGGATTCACCAACTGGCCCAACGATGTGTGCAACGATCTGGTGCTGCAGAAGGACGGCAAGTGCCGCTTTGTCTGCGCCGAGGACAACTACCGCAAGGCGGTCACCTACTTCCACGACTGGTACGCCGAGGGACTGATGGACGTGGAGATGTTCAGTCAGGATACCAACCAGCTGCTGGCTAAGGGCGCACAGGGCTATCTGGGCGTTTCCACCTGGTGGTACATCGAGGAGCTGATGGGCGATTACTCCAAGGACTATGTGTTCCTGCCCGTACTGGACGGCCCGGACGGCACTCACAACGTCACCGTGCGTACCGGCGGCGGCACTAACAGCGGCAACCTGAACGTGACCAACAAGTGCCAGAGCCCCGCCAACCTGCTGAAGTTCTTTGACCAGTGGTATGACGGCGAGACCGTGATGCAGCTGCAGTACGGCCCCATCGGCGTGTTCTTCTCACCGAGCAGGACGCCAACGGCAAGTGGAAATCTATCACCGAGGAAGAGGCCAAGGCAAAGTACAACAAGGGTGCCGGTGAGCTGAAATCCACCTACGAGGTCTGGGGTCCCAAGCTGATCCTCAGCGAGTACTACGACAAGTACTTCTACATGGAGGACCGCGCCATCGAGCGTCTGACCGACCTGAAGGACTTCTGGATGCCCTTTGTGGACGACACCACCACTTACCCCATCGACTGCGTGTTCACCAGCGAGGAACTGGACACCATTGACCGCTACCGTGCAGATTTTGAGAATGCAGTCTCTGAGCAGGAAGGCCTGTGGCTGAAGGATGGCGGCCCCTCTGATGACGAGTGGAGCGCATACCTCGACACCCTGACCAACAGCTGCGGCATGGACAAGCTGCTGGAAGTCTACCAGAACGCTTATGACCGCTACAAGGCCAACGTCTGATTTTGAGCGACAAGGAGGCATCCGCGATGCCAAGTGAAATTTTGAACAAAGCCCGTGCCTACGAGGCCAAGCACGGCGCTGCCATTTCCCCGGCGGAACGCCCTGCTTACCACATGACCCCTTATGTGGGCTGGCTGAACGACCCCAACGGCTTCTCTTATTATAAAGGGAAGTATCACCAGTTCTATCAGTATAACCCCTACGATGTGCGGTGGGCGCCCATGCACTGGGGTCACGCCGTCAGCACCGACCTGCTGCACTGGGAGTATCTGCCCTGTGCGATTGCACCGGATTCTCCGGCAGACAACGGCCCCGGCTGCTTCTCCGGCTCGGCCACCGAGATGGATGACGGCAAGCAGCTGCTGATGTACACCAGCGTGGTGGCAGAAAAGCAGCCCAATGGGGAGATGCGGGATATCCAGACCCAGAGTATTGCCATCGGTGACGGTCTCGACTACGAAAAGCCTGCCTGCAACCCGGTGCTGACCCAGAAGGATCTGCCGGAAGGCTTCAGTAAGTTTGATTTCCGGGACCCCAAGATCTGGCGTGAGGCCGATGGCACCTACTCTGTCGTCACCGTCTGCCTGGCCGAGGACGGCAGCGGCGCAGCGGCACTGTTCCAGAGCAAGGACGGCTTCGACTGGCACTTTGTCACGGTGCTGGAACGCTGCAACAATCAGTACGGCAAAATGTGGGAGTGCCCGGACTTCTTTCCGCTGGATGGCAAGCAGGTCTTGATGCTTGGCCCCATGGAGATGCTGCCCAAGGGCGAGTTTCCACAACGGTCACAACGTGATTGCCTTCATCGGCAACTACGACGAAGCCACCCACACTTTCACCAAGGAAAACGTGCAGCTGATGGACGGCGGCATCGACTTCTACGCCACCCAGACCACCCTTGCCCCGGATGGCCGCCGGATCATGACCGCATGGCTGCAGACATGGTCGGACACCGAGGATAAGCCCAAGGGCTGCAAGTGGTTCGGGCAGACCATCTGCCCCCGCGAGCTGCACATCAAGGATGGACGTATTGTTCAGGCCCCGGTGCGGGAGCTGGACGCCGTCCACGGCAAGCGCACCCTCCACGAAAATGTGACGGTGCAAGGCGAAACTTCTCTGGAAGGCATCAAGGGCCGTGTGGCCGACCTGACCGTCACGGTGCAGCCCGGCGAATACCGCAGCTTTACCGTCAAGCTGGCAGCTGATGCAGCGTATCACACCCGTCTGACCTATGACCCCTACACCTCGCTGCTGACGCTGGATCGCAGCTGTGCCGGTTCCCGCGCCGATATTGTGCATACCCGCAGCTGCAAGGTGCGCAGCCAAAACGGCGCTCTCAAGCTTCGCATCCTGCTGGATAAGAACAGCGTGGAGGTCTTTGTCAACGATGGCGAGCAGACGATGACCGCGTGGATCTACACCCCCCAGTCTGCCGACGGCATTGCCTTTGCTGCCGATGGCGAAGCAACTGTTACGGTGGAACAGTTTGAGCTGAATCTGTAACCTGATATTCCCTTCATTTCTCCTTCATTAATACAGCCCCCGCTTTGGCTTCTCCTTCGCCAAAGCGGGGCTGTGTTTGTTATGTCATGGATTTTCCAGCCTGCCGTGGTCACAGCCAAGTGACAGGTAGTGCTCAATCTCCCCTCTCAGCACAAGCTGAGCATACTCCAAAGGCTTATTGTATAGCAGTCAGTCCAGCTCTGCCCGCTGTGCCGGGGTGTTGCCGTATTCGTCCTCCACGGCGATGCAGTCGATGGCAAGGGTAGTGCCACCCTCGAACCGGGCTTCCACCCGGTTGGTGTCCATGTTGTAGAGGCAGGAAAGCAGTTTGTTCATAAGAAAGCCTCCATGTTTTTCACATTTGCTTCTTCTGCGGTGGAAAGTTCCGGCTTGTCCGTTTGCAGATTCATGAATCCGCTTTGTGATGCAGCCCTTTGCAGGTCTGCACCCATCCACCACACGCTCCAATTTTACGCTAAATGCGAACAACGCTCTTTTTTGCTCTGCACAAAATCCTACATCGTTTGGCGTAAAATTGGCGTATGGCGTAGTTTTCGCTGGAAATCCGTCAAAAGAAAAAGCCCGAAACTTCTCAGTACATCAAGAAGTTTCAGGCTTTGTTTTGCTTAAATTGGGAATTTACTGCTCAATCGGCTTCATCGTGGGGAACAGCAGCACATCACGGATAGAGGCACTATCGGTGAGCAGCATCACCAGACGGTCTACGCCGAAGCCCAGACCGCCCGTGGGGGGGCAGACCGTACTCCAGTGCATTGACGTAGTCGTAGTCCACCTGGGCCTTGCAGTCGGGATCCAGAGCCTTCCGCTCCGCCACCTGACGTTCGAAGCGGCCCTTCTGATCAATGGGGTCGTTGAGCTCGGAGAAGGCGTTGCCGTACTCGGTGCAGTCGATGAAATACTCGAAGCGCTCCGTGAACGCGGGGTCATCCGGTTTGCGCTTGGCAAGCGGGCTGATCTCCACCGGATAATCATAGATAAACGTCGGCTGGATGAGCTTGTCCTCCACAAAGGCGTCGAAAAGAACTCGGCCAGAATGGCGCCCTTGGTGGGCACGTCGGGCAGTTCCACGTTGTGCGCCCTGGCGGCAGCGATGGCGTCCGCATCGGTCTGCCAGTCGTTGAAGTCCACACCGGAATACTTCTTCACAGCCTCCACCATGGTCAGGCGCTCCCAGTGGCTCATATCGATCTGCTTGCCCTGATACGGAATGACCAGACTGCCGCAGATCTTGAGGGCAAGGCGCTTGTACAGCTCCTCCACCAGATCCATCATGCCATGGAAATCGGTAAAGGCCTGGTACAGCTCAATGGTGGTGAACTCCGGGTTGTGCTTGGGGTCCATGCCCTCGTTGCGGAAGATGCGTCCCACCTCGTACACACGATCCAGGCCGCCCACGATGAGCCGCTTGAGGTAAAGCTCGGTCTCAATGCGCAGCACCATGTCCATATCCAGCGTGTTGTGATGGGTGTAGAAGGGGCGCGCGGAAGCACCGATCTCGAACGGGGTCAGGATGGGGGGGGTATCCACCTCCAAAAAGCCCTTCTCGTCCAGATAAGCGCGGATCTCCTTCAGGATGCGGCTGCGCTTGATGAAGGTGTCCTTCACCTCCGGGTTTGCGATCAGGTCCACATAGCGCTGACGGTAACGCATCTCGGTATCGGTCAGGCCGTGGAACTTTTCGGGCAGGGGGCGCAGGCTCTTTGCCAGCAGGGTCAACTCGGTGGCGCGCACGCTCAGCTCGCCGGTCTTGGTGCGGAACACCTCGCCCTTCACGCCGATAATGTCGCCCACGTCCAGCTTTTTAAAGGCGGCGTAGGCCTCGTCGCCCAGCTCGTCGCGGCGGACATAAAGCTGGATATCGCCCTTTGTCGTCGCGCAGATGGGCAAAGCTGGCCTTGCCCATGATGCGCTTGGACATCATACGGCCTGCCAGAGCCACCAGTCTTGCCGCTGTCGGTCTCATTGGGCAGATCCTTGAAATTCTTCCTTCAGGTCGGCCGAGTAGGCGTCCTGCGGGAATCCTTGGTCAGGGTGAACGGGTCGTGACCAGCGGCCTGCAGGTCGGCCAGCTTCTGGCGGCGCACCTGTACCTGCTCGCTCTCAGTCAGACCCCCTGCAGCGGGGTTCTTCTTTTTGCTCTTCCATGGTTTCTCCCTATCAGTTGGCAGCGTGGGTAATGGTCAGCACTTCGTACTCAACGGTCTGGCCGGTGGGCAGCAGGACTTCTGCTTTCTCACCCACGGCCTTGCCCAGCAGGCCGTGGCCCACGGGGCTCTCATCGCTGATCTTGCCGTTCAGGGGGTCTGCCTCGGTGCGGCCCACGATGTCATACTCTTCCACTTCATCGTCGCCGGTCATTTTGATGGAAACGTGGGTACCAACGGCCACACTATCCACGCTCAGCTCGCTCTCGTCGATGACGACAGCGTTCTTGACCATCTGCTCCAGCTCGGTGATGCGGTTTTCCACCAGGCCCTGGGTGTTCTTGGCCTCGTCGTACTCGCTGTTCTCGGACAGGTCGCCCGTGGCTGCGGGCTTCCTTTGATCTCTTCCGCCAGCTCTTTGCGGCGGACGGTCTTGAGGTATTCCAGTTCCTCCTGCATTGCCTTCAGGCCAGCAGCGGACATCTTGATCTCTTGTGCCATTTGGAAATCTCTCCTTGTCTATTTGTTGGGTGCAGCCGGGCGCACAGGGCGCAAAACCACACACGAATGCCATTTTGACTTTCTTATTATAATAGCAACCCCGGGCGTTGTCAACAAAAACCCCGCCCAGCCTGCGCAAAAACGCAAAGAAAAAGCCCCGCCGACAGAGGGAAGTGCCGACAGGGCCTTGGAGATGTCTTAGGGTTCCTCTCATGGACTCCCCTGCCAGGGGGAGCTGGACGCGCCAACGCGCGGCCTGAGAGATTTTATTGCAAATCGAAAAATCAGTCGTCTGCTGCCTCATCCAGATTGCCCAGCTTCCTAGCCTGCTCGACCACAGCGGGCACCAGCATCTCGGGCAGGATCTCATAGCGGGCCAAACTCGGTGGTGAACCAGCCGCGGCCCTGGGTGGTCTGACGGATGAAGGTGGTGAAGTTGCTCAGTTCAGCCAGAGGCACTTCGGCGATGATGGTCTGCAAGCCGTCCTCGTCGGGCTCCATGCCCAACACACGACCGCGGCGCTTGGTGACGTCGCCCATGATGTCGCCGGTATTGTCGTTGGGGACATGAGCTTTCAGGGTGTGGATGGGCTCCAGAATGACGGGGCCTGCCTCGGGCATGGCAGCCTTATAGGCCAGCTTGGCGGCCATGATAAAGGCCATTTCGGAGCTGTCCACAGGGTGGTAGCTGCCGTCCAGCAGGGTGGCTTTCAGGCCCACCACGGGGTAACCGGCCAGCACGCCCTTTTCGGCGGCAAGGCGGACGCCCTTTTCGACGGCGGGGAAGAAGTTCTTGGGGACACTGCCGCCGAAGACCTTTTTCCTCAAAGACGACCTGCTCGCTGTCGCAGGGCTCAAAGCGGATAAACACATCGCCAAACTGCCCGTGGCCGCCGGACTGCTTCTTGTGACGGCCCTGCTTCTGGCACGCCTTGCGGATGGACTCGCGGTAGGCAATACGCGGCGCCTCGAGCCCAATCTCGACGCCGAACTTATTCTTCAGCTTAGCCTTGACCACGTCGAGGTGCTGCTCGCCCAGACCGCCGATGATCTGCTGATGGGTCTCGGCGTTGTTGTCGTAGCTCAGGGTGGGGTCTTCTTCCATCAGACGGGCCAAAGCGCTGCTGATTTTGCCCTCATCGCCCTTCTTGGCCACGGTGACTGCCATAAACAGGCTGGGCAGCGGGAAGACGGAGCGGGCATTTTGACCACACGGGAGGCGTCGCAGAGGGTGTCGCCGGTCTTGGCGGAAACGAGCTTTGCCACCGCACCGATGTCACCGGCGCCGATGCCGTCGGCGTCCACCTGTTTCTTGCCGATGACGGTCAGCGGCTTCGAGATCTTCTCGACCTCACCGGTGCGGGCGTTGGTCGAGT